>MPMD02260443.1_pt1 | contig 16847 bp, 14 predicted proteins | sample 1617291 | NCBI WGS metagenome assembly MPMD02 (sample SAMN05944810, study PRJNA350692) | marine metagenome | biome: marine; feature: ODZ; material: water; isolation source: 120 m water sample filtered on 30 um supor filter | place: Pacific Ocean | collected 2012-04-09 | depth 120m m | reverse complement strand
GACGTTTGTTGTCGAGATGCTGGCATCGATCCTGCCACACGTACCGAGCGCGTATGCCGTTTTTGTCGGGAGCGGAGATCTTTCGGATTTGGTGGAGCTAGAGGCTCAATCGCTCGGCGTCAAAGATCGGATTCGCATGCTCGGCTGGCGCGACGACACGGCCGAGTTGATGGCCAGCAGCGATCTGTTTGTCTTTCCCCGATTAGAACATCCTAAAGAGGGACTCGGGTTGGTCGTCGTTGAAGCACAAGCGGCCGGCCTGCCTATGTTGCTCTCTCCCGGCATCCCCGAAGATGCGGTTGTCGTTCCCGAACTATTCAACACCCTCCCGCTTAGCCTCGGGCCAGGCAAGTGGGCCGAGAAGGCTACTGGTATCCTCAGCCAAGAACGCATCAAACAAACACGAGCACTCGAAAGAGTCGCAGGCTCTCGTTTTTCGATGACACGTAGTGTCCACGATCTGATGCAACTCTACAACTTTTCCGATGTTCCCGATCCAATCCGTTCGGAGATGGTTGCCTGATGGTACAAATATCCCAAATCGTTCCGCGCCTCCCGCGTTTTTTCAGACGTCATCGCGCGATTACGTTCTGGCTCTCGCTGACAGGTGAAAGACCGGTCCAAATGGTTCGTTTTTCTGAAGAACATAGAGCACTCCTCGATTTGCGAGATGGCTTTAACCGCCTCGTCCTGATCGATGGCAGCTACGACAACGAACTTTTACAGATCGCAAAACCTTTTCTGACTTCTGGGGGTCACTATCTCGATATCGGGGCCAATTGCGGCATGACCAGTTTTGGCCTCTGCACCCCCCAGACGCAGGAACACTGCACATTTCACCTTTTTGAAGCTAATCCGGATTTGATTCCAATCCTGCACGAAACTGCCCAACACTACGAATCGTTTGATCTCCGTATTGTACACGGCTGCATTGCAAGCAAGCCCGGCACATCCCGTCTTTGCCGGCGCATCGAACATACTGGAGCCGCCTATGTGGGCGAAGAAGGTGATGTCGCTGTCAACAACCTGTGTCTCGATGACTATATCGCGGAAAACAAGATTGAACGGATACCGCTTGCCAAAATCGACATTGAAGGTTTTGAACTGCATGCCTTGCGCGGCATGCGGGACTCTATGGAAAAAGGACTCGTTGAAGCGGTCATCCTCGAAATAGCTCCTCCCTGGCTCAACCGGCAAGGGCACCGACCGGCCGACATTTTTGAGTTCCTTGCCGATACCGGTTACCGTTGCTTCTTTTTCCGGTCTGATGACTCCAACCGATCATCGGAGTCTGCTCGAGTGGAGGTCCATGGAACGGTGTTGCATGTCTATCCCGTTGAGCACGCGCTCATTGAGGGCCAAACAGATATTATCGCGTTCCATGAAAGCATCTACTCCAACCGGATCACGGACCACGCAAGCGGGTAAACGGATTTTCGAACACCGGACAAGGAAAAATTAAAATGCTTCTACCTCCAAAGTGGGCCGCTCTTAGCCGTCGCCTCGAAGGGATTCGTCTCCGTTTGATGACACCCGAGAAAAGGTTCAAAGATATATACGCAAACAACAAATGGGAATCTGGGGAATCGATTTCCGGGCCTGGATCGAACCTTTCAGAAACAGCGGAGATTCGTGATGCACTCCCCAAGTTATTGGACAGTCTGAAGTGCCGTTCGTTACTTGACATTCCTTGTGGCGATTTGAATTGGATCAAAACCGTTGATTTTGAATTCGAACGCTATATCGGCGCTGATATTGTGGATGAACTCGTTGTTTCAAATCGTGAGCGATACCCTGACGTTTGGCGAACATTTCAGAAACTGGACCTTACGAAAGACATGTTGCCCGAAGTGGATGTGGTGCTCTGCCGGGACTGCTTGGTCCATTTGTCTTTACGGAATATTCAAAAGGCATTGTTTCAAATTGTGGCTAGCGGATCGCAATACCTGATCGCAACAAATCATCAAGACACCGTAGAGAATATTGATATTTTGACCGGGTACTGGCGGCCGCTGAATCTTACACACCCTCCTTTCAACCTGCCGCAACCGTTCGAGTCGATTGTAGAAAGAAGCACAGAGAACCCCGATAAGGTCCTTGCAGTCTGGAAGGTAGCGGACATTGCCGAGAGGCTCGGCAGAGACTAAGTAACCTTCCCAAACATTGTTCGACCAATATTTTTTGTAATCATGGTGATCTAAGTGACTCTGAATCAACTCCTTACAACGGCGCCACAATCGCACAGCCAACTGGCGGCTGCAACCGCGGTATCGAGCGAATCGGTTGCCAAACCATGCCGAGTACTGCACATCATTGATTCCTTAGGCGTGGGCGGTGCCGAAACGTGGATCATGTCGCTGCTACGATATTTTGCAAAGCATCGGATACACGACGGCCAGTCTTTTGAATTTGACCTCTGCCTGACAAGTGGCAAAGAAGCGGTCTTCGACGACGAGGCAAGAGCACTTGGGGCAACGCTTCATTACCTCCCCTACAGTCGTCGCAACCTTTGGTCCTTTACAACCAAGTTTCGCAAATTGCTGCGCAATCGCTGCTACAGCGCAATCCACGACCATCAGGAATTTTCTGGGGGATTTCATCTTGCCTGCGGTCTCGGCGCGTTGCCGCCCGTGAGGGTCATTCACGTACATAACCCGCTGTTGCACTATGAAAATTATGGAACCACATTTTCCAGGCGATGCTCCATCAAGATGGGACGTGCCGGGGTTGCGCTGTTTTCTACGGCAATAGCAGGTACCTCCTGCCAACTCCTGCGGGAATATGGGTATGACCGCCAGCCATTTGTGTCGCGCAATCGAGGGGCCGCCCATTGCGGCTTCGATGTCAACGAATTCATGGGGGACTATGAGGAGAGCCATAGATCGGTCTGTCGTGAATTTGGCTGGCCCAGTTCGGTCCGGATCGTTTTGTTTGTAGGCAGGCTCGATTCCAATCGGAACGAACAAAAAAATCAAAAGAATCCGGCTTTCGCTTTTAAGATTGCTCAGAAAATCGCCCAACGTAATCGGGATACCGTATTTTTGTTTGCGGGGGCCGGCGACGAAGCTCGCAGCCGATTCGAAACAGAAGTTCGAGAGGCGTCCCTTGAGGATCAAATCCGCTTCGTCAAACCACGAAACGATATTCATCGACTCATGATCGGTTCGGACCAACTGCTCTTCCCTTCGCACGCCGAAGGACTCGGTATGGTCGTGGTGGAAGCCCAGGCGGCCGGCTTACCGGTGTTGGCTTCAGATACAACCCCGAGAGAAGCCGTTGTGTTGCCCGAACTGGTTGAACATCTTCCGCTGGAATTCGGCGTGAGTCGCTGGGCGGAGGTGCTTGAGGAACGGCTGCGGGCGCCGCGACCATCGATTGAGACCTGCAACCGCGCGGTCCATCGATCTGCATTCTCGATTGAATCTTCCGCCAAACGCCTGATCCATCTCTACTTAGAAAACAAGTAACTTTTGTAATCGCCCCTGTTCCCCATTCGCTTATAAATCACTGTATTCCTGAAGATGCACTCCACTGACCCCAACAAGCCGGCATCACCGCGAGCGCGACTCTTGGTTCTCGAAGCGGCTGGAAATCTTTGGGGATCGGAGCGTGCCCTGGCCGACCTGCTAGGCGCCATGGACGACACACAATGGAAGGTCGGGATCTGTTGCCCCCCCGCAATGCCCTTTGAGAGCCTGCTGGATGAAAGTCGCATCCAGATCTTTCCGACATTTGTTGGAAACCTGCACCTGAAAAACAAGCTCAGCCGCATCTGGGCTCTCATCGGACTCATCCGCGCAATCCGGCGTTTTTCTCCGCACCTTATCTATGTCAATCAGGCCGGTACGACCAAAATTGCATTGGCGGCGGCTCGCCCGTTCGGATTGCCCGTCGTCACGCACACGCGGCTCAAGGAAGATGTGGAGTATGTCGAGACACTGCTGCACCGGGATCCTCTGAAACGAGTGATCTGCATCAGCAAATTTATCCGAGATGCCTTTTCAGACCGGATCGATCCCGATCGCACACTAACGCTCTACGATGGCTACCGGCCGGCATGCGATTGGCACGCTCCGCAACCAGTGCCGCCTCGTTCGCGTTTTGTCTGTCCGAGCCGACTTGGCTACACCAAAGGGCAGGATGTGCTGGTGAAGGCATTTTTACAGTTTTCAAAAGCGACCGCTGAAGGACATTTGACGCTCGTCGGCGGAACAGGGCCTCAAGACGACTTTGAAGTGGAACTGCAACGAGAGGTGGCACAAGATGAACACCGGGACCAAATTCGGTTTCTCGGTTTTGTCGACAACATCTGGCCCATTCTGGGTGAAGCCGATTTTTTGGTCTGTCCCTCGCGGTACGAACCGCTGGGACGTGTCATTTTTGAGGCCTGGGATGCCGGCCTGGTTCCTCTGGCATGGAAAGGTTCGGGGGGACCAGCCGAAACCATTTCGGCAAGTCGCGGGGGATTACTCTACGACCACCAAAACCCCGAATGTCTTGCAGAGACTCTGCGGTTTGCCAATTCGATGAGCAGCGAAGAACGAGCCGGGTATGTGCAGCGAGGAAGAGCCTGGCTTATCAGCAATTGCAAACCACAAATCTACGCACAACACATGTCACATTGTTTTCATCAAGCGATCGACGGGCGGGCCGCATGAAGATTCTCTACATCGGACAGTTGGCAGATGGGCAGACCTGCCGCATGCGGATGGAAGCCTTGCTCGAACAGGGGCATGAGGTGTGCGCGCTCGATACGCAGAAAGCCTGGGACGAATCATCATGGTTATCGCGACACCTGCAAAAACGTCTCTTTGCAGGCCCGGTCATTAACAGGCTCAACGAAACGCTCCTGCAAAGGGGACACGAATTTCGACCGGACTTGCTATGGTGCGACAAGCAGGAGTATCTCAAACCTGAAACGCTCAACACATTTCGTCGGCTTGGCATCACGACCGTCCATTTCACACCGGACCCTTACTTCACGCTGACCTGGAAACGAACTCGGCTCATGGACGCGTGCATGCCGCTGTTCGATTGTGCCATTACATCCAAGCAGTATGAGCTTGACCAATACAGACAAGTCTGCCGCAAAGTGATCTACATGCCTCTGGGATACTGTGAAAAAGTCCACCGACCGTCCCTCCCGGGCAATAGTGATCAACAGCACGAATTTTCGAGTGATGTTGCCTTTTTAGGTGGGTGGGAACCCCGCCGCGAAGCGCTGCTCAATGAGGTGACATCGCTGGACTGCGTTCTCAAGGTATGGGGATACACCTGGGACCACCTCATTGATGGCCGTTGGACACCTCGGCGGGCCTATCGGCTTAAAACGACAGCCGGCAAGGCAAGATTTCGTATCCGTCGCAATGCCGCATTGGCGCCAACTCTGCAGGGCGGGGAAATTTACGGCGAACAATATGCCTGGGCTCTTTCCGGTGCGCGCATCAATTTAGGTTTTTTGAGACACGTCTGTCCCGACCAGCATACGACGCGATCCTTTGAAATACCGGCTTGCGGGAGCATGCTTCTGGCGGATCGCACTGCGGAGCATTGCGAGTTTTTCGAAGAAGGTAAAGAGGCAGAATTCTTCTCCGATGTCGCTGAACTTCGGGAAAAACTTTGCTATTACCTTGAGCATGAAGATCAGCGCAAGGCGATCGCCACCGCTGGCCGCCGGCGCTGTGAGGATTCCGGCTATTCGTATCAGGTGCGGATGCAGCACCTCTTAAGACAACTTTTCTAGTTCCACAGTCACTTGGACTCAACCATGATCGTGCAATCGAAACAGGTTTTGCGGCGGCTCATTTCCAGCATCGGTTACGATGTCCGCTGCATCAAACACGAGCCTTCGCCGATGCTTCTGGCCGATAATCAGATTCCATTCGGATTCCGACACTTGCTGGCAGACTACTTGCATCGCAAGGGCTCAGATGATTTCTTTTTTATTCAAGTCGGTGCGTTTGACGGCATCCAATGCGATCCGCTGTATGACTATGTTCAGCGCCACAAATGGTCTGGCGTCTTGCTCGAACCCCAGCGCAAAGCATTTGAACAACTCACTGAGAATTATAAGAGTCAGCCGCAACTTCGCTTGATGAATGCCGCTATCGCTGAGAAACCCGGTTCTTGCACGCTCTACACACTAGCCGGAGAGGGCCTGCCACCCTGGTGTGAAGGCATGGCCAGTTTTGACCGTGACGTGCTTCTAAAACACCAATATCTTATTTCGGATCTTCCTTCTCGCATTCGTGAGGAACAGGTCGAATGTGTCACTTTCGAGAGTATGCTACCGAGCGATTCTTCCCAGGAGGTGGACCTGCTCCAAGTTGATACAGAAGGCCATGATGCACAAATCATCGCGATGTTCCCCCTCGAGCGAGTAAAGCCATCGATCATTCACTTTGAATCCAAACATATCCCCAAGGCGGAACTCGAAACGTGTCTTACAAGGCTGGCAGACCACCGATACGTGTTTGCCCGTGACGGTGGCGAGGATATGATCGCCTGTCTTGCGAGTATTTTGAAATGACGATCCAACGCATCTACATCCCGACACACAAGGGCGATTTGCGCCTGACGGCGATCTGCGCAGCCAGTATCCGATACTGGTATCCCGAGATTCCTATCCTCCTGATCAAGGACTATTCGCACGGTTCCTTCGATACCAGCGAAATCGAACGCCTCTGTAACGCCAGCATCTTCCAGACCACAAAACGAGAATTCGGATGGGGATTTGCCAAGCTCGAACCATTATTTGAATCGGCAGGTGGGCGATTTCTCGTCGTCGATTCCGATACCGTCTTTACCGGACCGGTACTCGACACATTAAATCAGTGCGACACGGATTTCGTTGTCGACGACGAAACCCAACCGGCTCACGAAATCAAACGGCTCTATTTTGATCTGGACTATCTTCAAAAGATCGATCCCGACTTCAAGTTCTCAGGCAAGACTTTTAATTCGGGGCAATGGGTAGGCACGCCCGGATTAGTTTTACGTGAAGATTTTTGCCAGGTGCTCCACTGGGGAAATCCGCCTGAACTGAAGGATCCGTCATTCTTCATGCCGGGTGATCAAGGCATCCTCAACTATGTTCTGAGTAAACTTGCACAACAAGGCACTCTCTCACTCGGCCGCATCCCACTAATGCTCTGGGCGGTTCGTGATATCGAACAACTGGATCTAGAGCAACTCAAAGACAACAGTCCCTACCGGAAAATCATTCATTGGGCGGGTGTCAACAAGCAACGTCTCGGTGCGATGCCACGAGCAGACATTTTGCGTTTTTTTGAACAGTGCTATTTTTCATCGATGCCACTAGGCCCGTTGAAAAGACGACTACGTTCGTCAAAGAACTACGTCATTGGACAAACCCAGCGGGCAGTTCACAAAGCCGCGCGTCTTGCACGGGTCGCTTAGCTTGAAGGGACCGAGAACCATGGATATTACGAAACCAATCGCCCGCGGGCTTTTTGAATTGTCCTGTTTGGTGGGTCGGCCTATTGGTGGTCTCCGCCCACACCGGTTTGTACACTTGCTCGCCCAGCACGGTTTTGGAGATACTGCTCCTTCGCCCGAACAGTTTCGTTGGGTTCGAGATAACTTTGGCTCCGAGTTTCTCGTACATCCCTATTACCTGATCGATCGCTATATTCTCGCGTTTGGTTCCTACGAGTCGGCACTGCACCGATACATCGGGGCGAATGTTTGCCGTGGGGCAACGTGTCTGGATGTCGGCGCAAACACGGGCGCTATCAGCCTGCATCTCGGGCGGAAAGTAGGCCCTGAGGGAAAAGTCCACTGTTTCGAACCGGTACCGCACATCCTGGAACGATTGCGACGGAACATCGAAAAGAATTTTTTAGCCGACGTGATTCAGGCCCATGGTGTCGCCTTGAGCGATCGGGTTGGCAAACAAGACATGGCACTGGCCACAAAATCGCACACCAATCAGGGCATGTCCTCGCTCGTAGAATTCGGTCATGGCGACTTGACGGAAAGGGCAACGATTACCACGACCACCCTCGACTCTTTCGTAGCAGAACATGAAATTACCTCTGTCGACTTTATCAAAATTGATATCCAGGGTGCGGAACCCTTTTTCCTAAAAGGGGCTCACAATACGCTGCAATCGTTTGGTCCACAACTCATTATGGAAATGGCGCCCGGCAGTCTTGCGGATGCCGGTTACACGAACCGCGACTTAGTTGAGATGCTCCATTCTCTCAATTACGAGATTTTTGAACTGAGCGACAGTGGCAAGCGTGGTGCAGTCGTTGACAGCCAACGCTGTGACGACTCGACCTTTTCGGCAAACGTCCTTTGCCAGAGGAAAGATTGAACTCTTTGACGACGCTTGCACACAATAGGACCGCTGGCCTCTTGTCGGGACAACAATGGCTCGCCATCATCGGCAGCAGCCTTTTGGTTGTGTTTCTCACCTTCCCCGCCTACTTCGAGATATCTCCGTGGATCGGACTCGGAATCTTTACGGGGGTGGCAACCATCATCCATTACGCATTGGTATCAGAATATATCCTCCCAATACCGCACGTTGCCATATTATTTGCCGTTCTCGGCTATGTGATTGGCCCCTGGATTAATGTCCACTTCCCGCCCCCGCCGAGTGAGTCTGCTCCACCCCACTGGGCAGGCAGGCTCTATGGCGTACCCAATGATTATTTTTCCTATGCAGGGCCGGTTGTTTTTGCAGTCGCCATCGGCTGGCTAAGTGCAATCTCATTCATGCCGCGGCTTTGCGCACAGTACTCCAGAAAACTTCGCTATGGAGATCCCCGACTCTTTTCGGCATTGGACTACTTACTGTTCGGTGGCATGGCATGCACCCTCTGTTTGTCGTACGGCCAAGAACTAATCCCAGGCTCATTAACTTTTCTTTTTATCCTATTCTCCAATCTTCGGTTTTTAGGGGCCATGGGGTGGATGCTTAGCGGACACCGTGGATGGATCTGGCGAACATGTCTTGTACTGGGTGTCGAAATATTAGCATCTACCTCCTCAGCATTTTTTTTGGACCTGATCCTCTGGGGCACAAGTTTTGCGGCGATTTTATTTTATCGCTATCGAGTCCCTAAATGGGCTTTGGTGATTGGCGTGTTGATGGCAGCACTCCTGATTCCCGGTCTCCAACATGCCAAATGGAAGCTCCGAGATATACAACCGAACGAATCGGTCGAAGTCTTTGGGGAAAACATTCCTGCCACCCGGGGAAATCGTCCGTTGATTTGGATCGGTGCGCTCTATGAAGGAGTTGTGCCAGGACTTACCTTGAGTTATTCGGACGAGTTTATTGGCGAAAATATCTTGCGCTACAATCAAGGATGGATCATCGATCGCGTGATGCGCCGCATGCCGTCCCAGCGAGAGCATGCTGGAGGCGAAACGGTATGGAAAGCTGCCATTGCTGCGATCTTTCCAAGGTTCATGCTCCCCGATAAAGCGAACGCAGGAGGTCGGGAAAACTTCACCACGTATACAGGCTTACAACTCAATGCGCGGACGAGCATGAATCTCGGCTATGCAGGCGAGATGTATGCCAATTTCGGTTTCTATGGTGGTATTTTCGGTTGTTTCGCGTATGCCGCAGCGTTTGGATTATTGTTTCGCTGGATGAGCCTCAAGAGTCACGCACAGCTCATTATCCTTGCGTTCATTCCCTACGTACTCCACTGGTCCGCTTTGATGGAAGTGGGATTGCTTGAAACGTTCGGATACACCTTCAAAGCAGCCATGGTTATGTTGGCAGTGCAATACGCATTCCCGCCTTTGAGATTCAAAAGCCCAAAACGTTTAAAAGAAATGAAGCCACGGTCACGACACTCTGAGACTGCAGGTCGAAAGATTCTAGCAAAATCCTGATGCGCGTTCTGCACATTACACCCTACTTTGCTCCCGCTTATTGCTATGGTGGTCCACCGAGAAGTATTTTGAGCCTCTGTCACGGTTTGCAGCAGATCGGAGTAGAATCCGCCGTACTGAGTACCTCAGCGAATGGAGATCGGGAACTATCCGCTCAAATCACTCGCGAGCAGCAATTTGAGGGAATACATGTTCGCTACACACCGCGAACATTTCCCAAGCGTTTCTTCGCTGTTTCCAATCTGGCAGCCAGCTTTAAGAAACAAAAGATCGGTTGCGATCTGGTGCATATCCATGGCTGCTGGAACTACTTGAATTGGTGGTGCATGCGAGAATGTCGACGCGAGCGTATTCCGTATCTGATCTCACCGCGAGGCATGCTGGATACTGCATCGCTAAGGCGTTCGCGTATAAAAAAGCAACTCGCTTGTTTGGTCGGAGAAAAGAAAAACCTGTCAGGCGCGAGGGCATTCTGCGTATCGACTGCCGAGGAACAATCCCGATTGGAGTTGCTCGGCATCAAGCAGCCAATCACGGTGATTGCCAATCCCCTCGATATTAGCGCATTTTCCCAGTTGCCCAACAGAGACGCGGAACGAAACCGACTCGGTATTTCTGCCGATGAGACCGTTGTGTTGTACGTTGGCCGTTTGCACCCGCAAAAAGGGGTTGAACTTTTAGGCGAGGCAATGCGCGACATTCGTCGTCGTGGCATACGATCTCGATTACTGATCGCAGGTGCCGGTAACGCAAATTACGTTGACTCGCTACAAGAGAGGTTCCACAAACTTGTGAACGATGGAACCGTGATTTTTGCCGGGCAACTCAACGGGAATCAACGACTGGCGGCCTTTGCAGCAGCCGATGTATTCGCGATTGCATCTGAATGTGAGAGCTTTGGAATGTCGATTGCCGAAGCAATGGCGGCGGGACTCCCGGTAGTCGTCAGTGAAGAGTGTCCCTGGCCCGACATTGAAACACGCAATGCAGGGTTCCGCGTCAAACGCTCTGCCAGCGCCTTTGCCGATGCTATTTCTCGCCTTTGTCCTGATCGCAAGTTGCGCATGGCAATGGGAACAAATGGTCAGAGTCTCGTTACAAAGCTAAGCCCCCGATCTGTTGCGAGTTCCATGTGTGATCTTTACGAACAGTGCCTCGATTCGACATCGAATGCGTCTATTGCGAGAGCAGCGTGAGCCTTCACATTCCCAAAAAGATTTTGTTTCTGACACCTGCTTTTGGTGGTGCCGATGGCATCTCCATGGTGTGTCGCCAGGCCCTCAATAGCTGTTTGCCCTTATCAGAACATCACGGCATACAACTTGAAGTATGGTCCCTCAATGAGAGTGGCGAGGAAACACTGCATGAGACGCCATCGGGAGTGACCTATCACTATGCCAACAACAATAAAGTGCGCTACGCATCGTGGGCCTTGCGCGAAAGTTTCAGAAGCACCAAGAATACACTCGTCATTGCATTTCACGTTGGCCTCGCCCGCATCTGTTTGCCAATCATTGCTCGGGGAGGCCGATTGGCATTATTTGTCCACGGCATCGAGATTTGGCGGCAACTCGACAGACTTGAGACGCTGGCAACGAATTTCGCAAGAACTGTAATTTCGAATTCGAATTATACATTGCGCGAGTTTGCAAAGCATAATCGACAAATACGCTTAGACAATGCTCATGTATGTCATCTCGGAACTCCATCTGTCAATCCAGAGACGTCTACAAACAGCGATGGACATTTCGCACTACTCGTTGGTCGCATGGCGTCCACGGAACAGTACAAGGGGCACGACGAATTAATCGAACTCTGGTCCGCCGTTGTCGAATCTGTTCCCCACGCTTCGCTTTTCATTGTGGGAGATGGGGACGATCGGGCAAGGCTCGAGCAAAAGTGCCAGGATTTAGACCTGACTCGCCATGTGAAATTTTTGGGACGCGTCGCGAACGAACGCTTAGCAGAGTTGTATCAGGAATGTAGCTTTTTCGTCATGCCGAGTTCCGGAGAAGGGTTTGGCCTTGTCTTTTTGGAAGCGATGCTTGCGGGCAAAGCCTGTATCGGTGGCGCGGGAGCCTCTGAAGAGATCATCATCGATGGTGAAACGGGACTGATTGTCGACCGCCATGATCGGCATCTGCTGCAGTCGAGCCTGATCCGACTCTTTCGAGAAAACGAAACTCGCGAACAAATGGGACTGGCAGGTGCCCGGCGCGTTGATCAATATTTTACAGAAGCACATTTCCATCACCGGTTCCGGCAGTCGCTCGGACTACCAAAGGTAAACTAATATGTGCGGAATCGCGGGAATACTGACGAGCCGATCCGATCTGGATCTGGAAAAGCCCCTGCAGCAGATGAAATCCGCGCTGCGCCATCGGGGACCCGATGGAGAGGGATTGGAAATAGCCCGCCTCCCCTCAGGAATCCAGATAGGCCTGGCACATACCCGACTTTCGATCCTGGATCTATCCGAGGCAGGCCGACAACCGATGTCGGATGCACCATCCGGTTCTCTCATTGTCTATAACGGTGAAGTCTATAATCACATGACAATCCGAGAGTCACTCAAACAACGACCATTCACCTCGCGCACCGACACCGAAACAATACTCAAAGGCTGGAGCGAACGGGGTCCCGCAATTTTGGGGGATCTGCGTGGGATGTTTGCGCTAGCTATGTACGATTCACCACGAAAGCAGTTTTGCTTGGCGCGGGATCGGATGGGAATCAAGCCGCTCTATATCTGCCGGAGAGATGAGCGGACTTGGATCTTTGCATCGGAAGTGCGTGCGATTCTGGCGAGCGGACTGGTGGACCGCTATCTGGACGAGGCTGCATTAGAGTCCTATCTGGCATTCGGTTCGGTCATTTCTCCCCGTACCCTGATTGACGGCATCCAGAGTCTGACTCCTGGTGAATCATGGACTTTTGCGTTGGATGAGCCAAACCTAAAACCGACACGGTCGCGCTATTGGCAAGCCCCCTTCAGGTCACACAGTTCGAGTGTACCGGACCGTGACGATGCCCTCGCAATCATCCGGGAACGAATGAAAGAAGCCACACAGATGCGCATGCTTTCCGACGTTCCTGTGGGAGTGTTTCTTTCCGGGGGCATCGATTCGAGCGGTATTGTCGCCACGCTCGCAGATGCGGGACATCAGGTTCATAGTTTTTCGGTCACCTTCGACGAAAAAGAGTACGACGAATCTTGTTATGCATCGACGGTGGCAAAACATTTTCAGACCAACCACACCGAGTTGCGACTTCGGTCAGATGACATTCTGGGTCAGTTCGATCATGCGTTGGCCTCCTACGATCAGCCTTCAGCCGATGGACTCAATAGTTTCTTTATTGCCGAAGAAGTACGGCGCGCTGGCATCAAGGTTGCATTGTCGGGATTGGGAGGCGATGAATTGTTCGCAGGATATCCGATGTTCCAACATGCCAACAAACTGGATAATCCGCTCCTGCGTTTCTCTTTTCGATCGCTTCTACCTATTGCACAACGCGTTTGGCCAAACAGCACTAAATTCCAAAAACTGGGTGAACTGTTGCAGGCGGAAGATTCGCGTGTGGATCGTTTTGCCGCCTATCGTCACCTGATGAAAAGGCCTCGCTATGGCTCACTTTTACACAAAGGGTCCCGCTTTGCGCAAAACGCGTTGCCGGAGAATCTCTTTGCAGAACTTACCGAACGGACCCGCGATCTCGATGCCGTCAACGCCCACTCTCTTTTGGAGATATCCCTCTACCTGCAAAATGTGCTGCTGCGAGACACCGACCAGATGAGCATGGCGCATGGCCTGGAAGTGCGTGTCCCGTTGATCGATCATGCGCTCGTCGAAGCGGTTTGTGCGCTGCCGGGCCGCATGAAACTTTCCCCGGGAAAAAGAGGAACGATGAAAGGGCTTTTGCTCGACGCTCTGCCCGTGCCACTGCCACGAACGGTAACACATCGAAAGAAAATGGGGTTTGTACTACCCTGGTCCCGTTGGATGCGAAACGAACTGCACCAGCAGGTTTCAACCCTACTTGGCGATCGGGACACCTGCGAACAAATCGGACTTTCATCGGGTGCCGTGAAAACCATGTGGTGTGACTTTTGTGCATCGCGACCGTCGATTCGTGCTGAAGAAATCATGGCCCTTTTGAATCTGATGTGCTGGTGTCGCAATCAAAAAGTCCGCTTGCGGGCAGGGTCCGCCGCTCGCCTGGCGGCCTGAACCGGCTGCGGATACGGTCCGATTCCTCCCACAACTCGATCGCTGAACAAGAGGCGATGGATTTAACAACCAACGAGTGCTAGCAATACCCCAACCCTCCCCTTCCCCACAAGGTATCCAAGCGTTGCGGATCACGATCGTCAATCAGTTCTTTCCCCCCGATATCAGCCCCACAGGATGCTTGGCCGCTTCCCTAGCGGAAGATCGAGCCTCCCGCGGTGATACGGTCACCGTGATCGCAAGCGAGGGCTATGTGGCAGAGGCGAATCGTGACGAAAAAACCTGCCACCCCCGTATCGGGATACACCGTATCTGGACCCCCCGACTTGGAAAGCGGACGATTTTTCACCGGGGACTCGACTATCTCCTTTTCTACATCCTCGCCACATGGGCTGCAGTGCGACTGCCGCGACAGGATGTCGTGATCTGCCTGACAACACCACCGCTAATCGCCGGCGTCGGGGTCGTCCATACATTCCTGCACCCGAGCACAAAGCTCATGTTGTGGAATATGGACTGTTATCCGGAAGTTGCAGAGCGTGCCGGTATAATCCGTCCGGATGGTTGGATCAGCCGACTCTTTAAAACTCTGAATCGACACCTCTCAAGACGGCTTGACCACATTGTTTGCCTCGACGAAGCGATGCGGCAGCTATTGCACAAACGTCCGCGAGAAACCGAGGTCGCGACAACGGTCATTCCAAACTGGGAACCTTTGTCTGAATTTCCAATCCCGGAAACAAACACTCCAAGCAATTCGGGAAAACAGCCTTTCACGGTCCTCTACAGCGGAAATATGGGGCATGGGCACAGCTTCGATACTCTGATTGAAACCGCCGAGTTGCTTGCCAGCAGAAAATCGAACATTCAATTTGTGATCACGGGCGGAGGTGTCCAGGCAGATGCCGTCCAGCGGATGATCGAAAAACGTCGTTTGCAGAACGTGCGTCTTGTAGGATACGTTGCGACCGCGGAACTTCGCGAGATTCAGCGGTCGGCGAGCTGTGCCCTTATCACCTTGCGTGACGATATGCTGGGCGTCATGAGTCCGAGTAAATTGCACGCCAATCTCGCGATGGGATTACCGATCGCCTACATTGGACCCGCCGGCAGCAATGTCGATGATGCGATCAGGCAATTTGATTGTGGCATCAGTCTTCGGCATCACGATTCAGAGAGTCTCGTCCAATTTCTGGAGGAGTTGGCTGGATGTTCTCTAACCCATCAAAGGTATGCGGCGCGTGCGCGGGCAGCCTTTGAACAGGCCTACTGCGATGAGCAAACATTGCCACTTCTCGATGACGCTCTTGGTGCCATGCTCTCTGGCAATGGGGCGCGGAAACAATCTCTAGCTGCTTAAGCTCTTAGGCAGTCGTTCACCAGACACCTCCCCGGGAACCGCACCCCGGAAAACCTTCGCTCAATAGTCTGGGATCATTTCGGGAGTCAGCAGCGAGGGTCCTCTGACGACCTGCATTGTCGCGAGCAGGAAAGCGATCGCTTCTCGACACCCCATCAAGGGAAAGAGCCACGGTCAACCAGAACTCATGTCGAACAATATTCACAGATTGACGTGCCTCTTAATTCAAAGGAAACGAAACCATAGCAATCGGCTGCCTCAAAGCTGCCCCTTGATGGTGGCGAAGGAGCATCACAACGATTTTCCAACACATCCAAAACCCATACAGATAAGTACCCCGGGCACGATTCGAACGTGCGACCTGCTGATTAGAAGTCAGCTGCTCTATCCAGCTGAGCTACCGGGGCTATTTCGATGCCTGAAGAAAACAATAAACTCCACGACTCGAACCTAAAAATCAAACCTAATTCGTTATTTTAGCAAGCCTTTAGCGACAAGCCGAGATCAGCAACAAGTCTACCTCGCAGATAGGCTCCGACAACCCTGAGAAACCCGCTCGTTGTCCCGTATTGACCCAAAGGAATAAGTCCATGTCCCGTCTTTCTATCTGGTGTGGCACCCTGTTGCTCGCCGGAACGGTTACCAGTGGCTGCCATTCAGCTTCACCCTATTACCAGCGAAGCTTCCCGAATCTCGTCGGTTATGCCTATCCCAACTGGTGTGGACCGCCGTTGCCAACGCCTCCTAATGGCCCACCCGATGAGGTTGCGTATCCTCAACTAAAGAGTGATACCTCCAGCGACCATCCGATTGCTGCGGATTCTCCAGGAACAGAACCGTAGATCCTCTTGAGGCCCAATCTTCTCTCGCCCTGGAGCCAATAGGGTCTTAAACGTATTCGGCCTCGAGGGCTATATGCAACGGCTATATGGGCTATATGCAACAAAGCTGCAGGCAACAAAAAGGCCCCCTCCAGAACTGGCTGGAGAGAGCCTTTGATCGTTGTATCAACCTAGCAATTCATGGCAGCCCACGAGTGGCGAGCTACGCTGCTTCTTCCTCCGGAAGATCGTCTTCATACTCATCTTCCAACTCATCTTCAAAAGCATCTTCGTCGGTTTGCAATTCGGCCACTTCGCCCTCTTCTGACTCTGCCTCTTCCTCATACATCAAGCCAAATACGTGATTGTAGGCCTCTTCCAAATATTCATGAATGGTCTCGCTTTCAACCGTCTCCAACAGGTTGGTTAGTGATTCGAGAACCCTGTCGACTTCCTCACTGGTAACTTCCTCATACTCCATACCAACATCTTCCGGTTGCTGTGCGACGTCGTCGAATAGGTGGTGCTGGCCATCGTAACTGTCGGAAATGTCGACCT
>MPMD02149851.1_pt1 | contig 16877 bp, 13 predicted proteins | sample 1617291 | NCBI WGS metagenome assembly MPMD02 (sample SAMN05944810, study PRJNA350692) | marine metagenome | biome: marine; feature: ODZ; material: water; isolation source: 120 m water sample filtered on 30 um supor filter | place: Pacific Ocean | collected 2012-04-09 | depth 120m m | reverse complement strand
TGAGCGGCTCCCCGGGACATTGCCTCCAGCCCCAAGGCGCCGGTGCCGGAAAAAACATCCAGCACCGTCAGGCCGTCGAAACCGTTCCAGTCGATTGAATGGGCGAGAATATTAAATATGCCTTCGCGCGCCCGGTCCGATGTTGGGCGGATGTCCCGACCCGGTGGGGCGTTCAGGGTGCGGCCCCGGAACTTCCCACCGACGATTCTCATTTTTTGCCCTTCGACAACGTCAATCTGGGCTTTTTGGGCGACAATTTCTTTTTTGGGACCTTTTTGGACTTGGCCCATCCCTTTCCACGGAATTTTCCTGTCGCCTTTGGCCCGTCCTCGCTCATCTGATCGCGCAGGATTTTGGCGGGTACCTCATCGACCTCGCTTCGACCCAGTTTACCCAGTTGAAAAGGACCGTAAGATAAGCGGATCAGGCGATTGACGCTTAAATCAAGGTGTTCCATGACCTTGCGGATTTCCCGGTTTTTGCCTTCGCTCAAAGCGACGGACAGCCACGCGTTGGTTCGGGTTTTACTGTCCAGGGTGGCGGCGATGGCGCTGTATTTAATTCCCGCCACCGTCACCCCGTTTTTCAAAGCCTCCAACCTTTTTTCATCGACAGTGCCGCGCACCCTGACCCGGTAACGCCGAACCCACCCGATGGACGGCATTTCAAGACGGCGGGCCAAGTCCCCGTCATTGGTCAAAAGCAGCAGTCCTTCTGAATTCAAATCAAGGCGACCGACGGAAATAACCCGGCCCAGCGCTTTGGGCAGGCGTTCAAAAACGGTCGGGCGACCCTGCGGGTCCTTGTGAGTGGTCACCAGTCCGGTCGGCTTATGGTAACGCCAAAGCCGTTGTTCCTGTGCCTGGGGAAGGGGATTGCCGTCAACCAGAATGACGTTGCTGGAACTGACGGTAAAAGCCGGACTTTCCAGGGTCTTGCCATCGACTTTTACCCTGCCGTCCGTGATCCAGCGTTCTGCTTCACGCCTTGAGCACAGGCCGGCACGCGCCAATACCTTGGCGATGCGTTCAGGTTTCTGTTCGCTCATGTATTTTTACCGGCGGCCTTGACGAAGGCGTTGAAGATTTTTGCGTCGCCTTCGTTGATGTCGAATTCCGGGTGCCATTGCACGCCCAGGCAAAAAGTATAGGCGTCGGTTTCTATGCCTTCGATAACCCCGTCGGAAGAGCGTGCGTTGACGACGATCCCGTCAGGTTCGTCCAGCGCCGCCTGATGATGGGCGCTGTTAACTGCCAGCTTGTCGGTGGCGACGATTTTTCGCAGCAAGGTGCCTTCCTTGACCAGCACCTCGTGTCCGGCCTCGTCGCGGGGATTGGGTTGTTCGTGGGCCAGGGCGCCCGCAACCGCGTCGGGGATGTGCTGGATCAACTTGCCGCCTAAAATGACGTACAGCAGTTGTTGGCCACCGCAAATGCCGAATACCGGCATGTCGCGCTTCAGCGCCCCCCTGGTTATCGCCATTTCGAACCCGGTGCGATGTTCCTTCACCGTGACGCTTTCGTGGCGTTCGGTGTCGCCAAAAAGGGCGGGATCGACATCAAAATTACCACCGGTGATGATCAGGCCGTCAATCAGGTCCAGATACGCGTCGATCCTGCTTTCTTCATGGGGCAGGGCCAGCGGCAGGCCACCGGCGCGCGCCACCGCGCCTGCGTAATTTTCACGCAGCGCATACCAGGGAAATCTTGAATATCCCCCCGGGTCTTCCGAGTCCATTGTGATGCCGATAATGGGTGCCTTCATGGTGCGGACTTTATTCTCCTCGAAGCGTATGGGCAAGCTGTTCACTTGACGCATTAGCATGCACGGTCCAATCTTAATAAATGGGTAAATCAACATATATGGAAATGGCCCTTTTGGAGGCAAAAAAGGCGGCTGATCGCGGCGAGGTGCCGGTTGGCGCGGTGATTGTAGACAACATCAGCGGCGAGGTGTTGTCCTGGGCGGGTAACTGCACCGAAGAAAGTAACGACCCAACGGCTCACGCCGAAATTCTGGCGATCCGCGAAGCGGCAGCAAAACTGGAAGATCCCCGGCTGGAAAATTGCGATCTGTACGTTACCCTGGAGCCTTGCCCCATGTGCGCAACGGCAATTTCGTTTGCCCGCCTGCGCAGGCTCTATTTCGGCGCCTACGACCCTAAAGGTGGCGGCGTCGATCATGGCCCGCGGGTCTACGAACAATCAAGCTGCCACCACCGCCCGGAAGTCATCGGCGGCATGGAAGAACGCGAGGCGTCTGAACTGCTGAAGCAGTTTTTCAGGGACTTGCGCTAGTGGCCTGCGATAAATTGAGTCCATTTTGACGCAGGTTGATCTATCGCTTGATCGTCCGCCAACCAATATCCGTGCGGTTGAAACCACCGGGCCAGTCGATTTTATCGACAGCCTTGTAGGCTAGCTTCTGGGCTTGGGCGACTGTTTTGGCTTTTGCGGTAACGCCCAATACCCGGCCACCGGCGGCCAGCAGTTGGCCGTTTTCGGCCCTTGTCCCGGCGTGGAAGACAAACACGCCGTCCATTGCGTTGGCGTCTTCAACGCCGTTAATTTCCGTCCCCTTTTCATGGCGGCCGGGATAGCCGTTGGCGGCCATGACAACCACAAGGGTGGCTTCGTCGTGCCATTCAAGTTTGATCTTATCAATGGTTCCCTCAGCCGAAGCGATCAGGGCTTCCAGGATATCGGACTTTAGGGCCACCATCAGTGGTTGGCATTCAGGGTCGCCAAAACGCACATTGTATTCTATGAGTTTGGGGCCTTCGTCGGTAATCATCAGCCCGGCGTACAAGACACCTTTATATGTTCGGCCTTCGGCCTTCATCGCCTTGAGGGTGGGGTAGATGATTTCATCCATGATGCGCCGGGCCATAGCGTCGTCAACGACCGGCACCGGGGAATAGGCCCCCATGCCGCCTGTATTGGGACCTTCATCGCCGTCATGGGCCGCCTTGTGATCCTGGGCGGCTCGCAGCGCCACGGCGTTTTCGCCGTCAACCAGGGCGAAGAAGCTGGCTTCCTCGCCTTGCATGAATTCCTCGATAATGATTTCCTCGCCGGCGCCGCCGAAGGCGCGCTCGGTCAAGATGTGATCGACAGCTGCATAAGCCTCATTTTCATTGCGGCAAATGATCACGCCCTTGCCTGCGGCCAGACCGTCCGCCTTGACGACAATCGGCGCATGGTGGCGCAGGATGAATTCCTTGGCCGAGTCCGGTTCGTTGAAGCGGCCGTATTCGGCGCTGGGAATATTGTATTTGGCGCTCAGGTCTTTCATGAAACCCTTCGAGCCTTCAAGGATGGCAGCCTTGGCATTAGGGCCAAAAGCCTTGATGTCGGCGGCTTCCAGTTTATCAACAAGACCATCGACCAGTGGCGCTTCAGGACCGACGACGACAAAATCGATGCCGTTCCCGGTGGCGAAGTTTACAAGGGCATCGATATCGTCAGCGGCGATATCGACGCAAACGGCAATACTGTCTATACCGGCGTTACCCGGCGCGCAGAACAATTCATCGCATTTTGGAGACTTGGCGATAGCCCAACACAGGGAATGCTCGCGTCCACCCGAACCGACAACCAGAACTTTCATCTAATTTATCCTCATTTTTAAATAAGGGGACGTTGGCTAATCATCCGCCGATTGCGCCATTGAAGACTAGCATACATACTGTCGACCATGAGTGAAAAGACATCCATTGAAAAATCTACACATAATCTTCCCGAATTGACGGTGGGAGAACTGTCCAGCGCCCTGAAGAATACCCTTGAGGACCGATTCCCAAGGGTTCGCGTACGCGGCGAGATCACCGGTTTCAAGCGGGCTGCGTCGGGGCATATGTATTTACGTCTGAAAGATGACGATGCCGTGCTGGATGGCGTGTGCTGGCGTGGCACCGCGGGACGCCTGTCCATCGCACCGGAAGACGGCATGGAGATCGTGGCTTGCGGGCGAATCACCGCTTATGGGGCAAGATCCAGCTATCAGATCGTCATCGATTCTATGGAGTTAGCAGGCGAAGGGGCGCTGCTGAAACTGCTGGAGGATCGCAAAAAGAAACTCGCCGAAGAAGGCTTGTTCGATACAGAAAAAAAATGCGGCCTGCCTTTCCTGCCCGAGGTGATCGGTGTCGTCAGCTCGCCAACGGGGGCGGTTATTCGCGATATTCTACATCGTTTGTCGGATCGCTTCCCGGTGCGTGTGATACTTTGGCCTGTATTGGTGCAGGGCGATGCGGCGGCGGCGGAAATAAGCGCTGCTATTGATGGGTTTAACGCCCTGGACGAAGGTTCGGTCATTCCCCGGCCCGATTTGCTGATCGTCGCGCGTGGCGGCGGCTCCCTGGAAGATCTGATGGCCTTCAACGAAGAAGTCGTGGTGCGTGCTGCGGCTGGTAGCACGATTCCCCTGATTTCAGCCGTGGGCCATGAGACGGATACCACCCTGATCGATTTTGCCTCCGACATGCGCGCGCCCACCCCTACCGCTGCTGCGGAACTGGCGGTGCCGGTGCGTACCGAATTGCTGGCCCAGGTGATGGATTGCGGCTCCCGGCTGGTTAATTCAATGGGCCGGACATTGAGTGGGAACCGAACCCTGGTCGAAGGCCTGGGCCGGGGGCTGCCCAACTTGCGACGGGTCGTCGAAGAAGCCTCCCAACGGCTGGATGACTGGGGCGAACGGTTGGGTTTCAGTCTTCGAACGGGCTTGGCGTCGCGTCGCGCCCGCCTGGCCCAGACAACCGCCGCCCTGCCAAAACCGGGACAACAGATAGAATATGCAAAAGTGCGACTTGAAGGCGAGACGCGAGCACTTGAAAGGGGGGCGAAGAACCTGTTTTCCGGGCGCGAACAACGTTTAAAACAAGCCTCGGCGTTGCTGGAGAGCTTTTCCTATCAAAAGGTGCTGGAAAGGGGATTTGCGCTTGTCGGTGATGCATCAGGAAACGCCCTTGGATCGGCGGGTGACGTTCAACCCGGCATGGGGCTGGCTATCCAGTTCCATGATGGCAAGGTCGGCGCGACGGCATTCGGGAAGCCGATAGCGTCCGCGCGACAAGAGAAAAAGTCCAAAAAGAAGAAGGATGATTCCAGACAGGGAAGTCTGCTGTGATCCGTTTCGTTTTTGTTTTCCTGCTCATTTCCTTTAATGCCGTGGCCGAGCCTCGTCTTGAGGGTAACCTTACTCAGGGAGGGTTGGTTTTTGGCGTGACCGAACCGGGCAGCAAGATCCTGCTGAACGGTAAGCCCGTAAGCCTTTCACCTGACGGTCATTTTCTCCTGGGATTCGGTCGCAACGCGCCAGACAAAGCCATGCTTGAAATTACTTCCCGCGACGGAAATACCGAAAAACGAACACTGGACGTGGCGGCGCGCACCTACAAGGTTCAGCGCATCAACGGGCTTCCCTCGCGCAAGGTGACGCCAAAGGCGGAAGATATCGCCCGTATCAAGGCGGACAATGCCGGGATTGGCCGGGTGCGCGCCCTGGATACCCGGCAGGCCTATTTTTCCTCGGGCTTTTTGTGGCCGGTGAAGGGACCGATTTCGGGTGTCTTCGGCTCGCAGCGCATTCTCAATGGCAAGCCGAAAAATCCACATAATGGAACCGACATCGCGGCGTCCGAGGGAACTTTGATCGTCGCCCCGGCGGACGGGGTTGTGGCACTGCTCCATGACGATATGTTCTATACCGGCCAGACCATGATGTTGGATCATGGGTTGGGTCTGACCAGTGTTTACGCCCACATGAGCGCCATGTTGGTCGAACAGGGAGCTTTCGTAAAAAAAGGTGATCCCATCGGCAAAATAGGAAAAACTGGCCGGGTCACTGGCCCTCATCTGCATTGGGGGGTAACCCTCAATCGCACTCACCTTGACCCGGCGCTCCTTGCCGGGAAAATGGATTGAACCGATGTCAAATAAATTGCCCGATCAACTCGCGGGGACAGGGCCGCAAAAATTTAAGTGACGTCATCCGGCCAGCGGTTGTGCAGCCACATCCACTGGGCCGGTTGATCCCTGATCCAGCCTTCCAGGATGCGGTTTACCTTGGTGGTGATGGTCAGGATATCGGCCTGTTTATCGCCGCCGGATTTGATCTCGAGGGGTGGGAAACAGGTCAGGCGAAATTTAAGCCCCTGCAGTCTTTCGACCCGAATCGGAATAACCGGACAATCATATTTCAAGGCAAATTGCGCTAGCGCCGGGGCGGTCATGGCGTCGTGTCCAAACAGGGGAACGGCAATGCCATCATTCATTTTCTGGTCGATCAGCATGCCCAAATGTCCCCCTTTCGAGAGCGCCTTAAGGGCCATTTTAGCGCCTTTTGACCCCTTCGGAATCAGGGTGCCCTTGCGCAGATGACGCCTTTGGAAAAGTTTTTCCACATAAGGATTGTTGGGGGCGCGATAAACCAGATGCGAGGTCAGACCATTTTCGGAAATGCAGATCGCCGGAATTTCCCAATTGGCGATGTGGCCTGAAAAGAAAATGCCGGGTTTGTCGTCATCGCGTATGAGCTCAATGTATTCCCTGCCAACAATTTCAACGTGCGGATCGTTTCCATTAACCCGGATGCGGCCCAGCAGGGGGTATTCCATCACCGTGCGGCCCAGATTGTCCCACATCTCAAATACAAGACGTTCGATCTCATCCGCTGATTTTTCCGGGAGGGCGATTTTCAGGTTCCGCCGGGCGCGCTTCGAAACACCCAGGCCAGGACCAATGGTCCGGCCCAGCCAACCGCCCATCGCAGACGCCCAACTGATAGGCAAAATCTTGATCAGGGCGAAGAAGATATGACTGGCGAGGCCTTGCAAAGGGTGGGAAAGATATCGTTTAAGCATTTGCGATGCCGTCCAGCAGAGTGTCTATTGCATTTTCGTCGCTCCACTCAAGATGAATGGACAGGACCGTAATATCGTTAAGGAATGACGATGGCAAACGCTGGGCGTCTTTCTGCGTTGTCAGCAACCGGGCTCCGGCATTTTTGGCCATTTTTTTCAATTTAGCTAATTCGGCATCACTATAGGGGTGGTGGTCGGCGAACGGGATCGTCGTGACGATGTTACAACCCAGGTCTTCAACTGTTCTGAAGAATTTTCCAGGCCGGCCAATTCCGGCGAAAGCGATAACCGGTTTTCCATTGACCTCGTCCGGCAAGGGGTCGGCAACCAGGCGTGCCCGCAAGGGCGTATGCCCGTTACTGGAAACAATATCGACAGCGCCTGCCGTGTCCTCGCCAACGACAACGACGGCGTTGGCCCGGGCCAGTCCTTCTGGAATCGTTTCGCGCAAAGGGCCAGCCGGGATCATTTCACCGTTGCCAAAACCGTAAGCACCATCCACGACGATGAGGGAAAAATCACGCCTGATATACGGATCTTGAAATCCATCATCCATAACGATGACGTCGGCGCCGGCTTGGGCCGCCGCCACACAGCCCGCCTTGCGTTCGCGTGAAACCCATGTTGGCCCCTGGGTCGCCAAAAGCAACGGCTCGTCGCCCACTTGAGTTGATCCATGTGTTTCTGGTTCAACCTGAAGGGGACTCTTCTCGCTACCGCCATAACCGCGCGACAGGAAATGGACAGTCTTGCCCCTTGATTGCAACCTGCTTCCGATATCAATAGCGATGGGGGTTTTTCCTGCGCCGCCCGCGATCAGGTTGCCAACACAAAAAACCGGTGTCGGCGACACCCAGGCTTTTGTCGAAGCCAGTTTGGTCCGTGTCGTGTAACCGTATGCCCAACCGAGCGGAGAAAGGAGTCCGGCAAGTATGCCGCCTTTTCCAGGGCTCCAGAAATCGGGCGCATGCATGTTAGTGAATCCTTTGCAGATATGGCTTCAACTCGCCCATAACCGAATCAAGCACGCCCTTTTCATCTTCGGCGACTTTAAGGGCGGCTTCGGCCAGACGGCCACATTCCATATCGTCTTCAAGCAGGCGCGCGACCGTGTCCTTCAGGGCAGCTTCGTCGCGGATTTCGAGACAGGACTGCTTTTGTTTAAACCTGGCCGCAATTTCCTCGAAGTTCGTCATGTCGGGACCAAAGACAATGGCGCAATTCAACCGGGCGGCTTCAAGCGGGTTCTGACCGCCCAGCGGCACCAGTGATTTGCCAATAAAAACAACGCGAGCCAGGCGATAAAAAAGTCCCAGTTCACCCATTGTGTCGGCGACATAGATATCAGTGTCCGCATCAATCTTTCCTTTTGTTGAACGAAGGGAAACATTAAGGCCCATGTTGTTCAGGACCGTCGCGATGGCGACACCGCGTCCCGGGTGGCGCGGCACGATCACGGTAAGAAGATCTGGTTGATTTTTTTTCAGGGCGATATGTATGCGTCCGGCGATTTCTTCTTCGCCTGAATGGGTGCTTGAAGCAAGCCAGCGAGGCCTGTCACCAATCAAATCGGATAGCCTGTCCAGGGCTTCCTGGTCAGCCGGAAGCGGCGGGGCGGCGAATTTTAAGTTGCCGATAGATTTTGTATTTATCGCGCCCAGGTCGGAAAGACGGGCTGCGTCAATTCCCGTTTGCCCCAGGCACAGTGAAAAAGCCTGCAACAGCTTTTTTATGGGACCGGGAAAACGTCGCCACCCCTTATAGGACCTATTTGATATCCGTCCGTTTACCAGAACCATAGGGAGGTTCCTGGCGGCGCATCGACTGATCAAATTGGGCCAGAATTCTGATTCCGCCCACAGCACAAAATCCGGTCGCCAGTGTTTAAGGAATTTTTCTACGTAGGCGACGCGATCGACGGGTACAAATTGATGAAAGGCGCCCGGTGGCAGGCGCTGTTCCATAAGTGCGGCGGATGTTAGCGTGCCGGTGGTGACTAGAATGTTCCAGTTCGGCCAATCCTGGCGCAGTCGCTCAATGACCGGTAAAAGCGATAAAGATTCGCCAACGCTGGCGGCGTGAACCCAGGTCAACCATCCGTCGGGTCGCGCTAAACCCGCGATGCCCAGTCGTTCGCCAAAACGCTTGCGGTTTTCCTTGCCATTAGCCAGGCGTCGCGACAGGTAAAAACGGATCAACGGGTGACCAATCGTCGTAATGGTCCTGTAAAGAGACAACATCATGGGTCTGTCTCTCCGGTTTCATTTTTTGCCGGTTCATCGGGTGTTATGGGCGGCAGGGAGCACATTCTGTTGGCCTCGTCGCTGATCGCGTTCAGGCTGTCTTCGACCTGCTGGCGGCATTCCTCCAGGACTACCTTGTCGGACGTGTGGGGAATTTTGATCGGCTCCCCCCAGACAAAGACCCCCCGCCCGAAAGGGAGCGCGACCATGAAACGATCCCACGAGTTAAAAACCTTTGTGCGAGTTGATGCGTAAGTCACGGGGATAATCGGAATTCGGGTAATCCGGGCGATGTTGACGACACCTTTCTGGGCGCGCATACGCGGGCCTCGCGGGCCATCCGGAGTGATGCCAATGTATTCGCCGCCACGGACCATTTTGATCATGGCGCGCATCGCCATCGCGCCGCCCTTCGAGGTCGAACCGGGGATGGTCTTGATGCCAAACTGGCCCAATGTATCGGAAATCAGCCTTCCGTCCCGGTGGATGGACGCCATGATGTGGAGGGGTTTGCTCAACTTCCAGCTGCGAGGCAACATGAATAGCCGTCCATGCCAGAAGCAAACCAGGAACATTTTGTCTTCGTCCCAGAATTTCTTCGGAATATCGCCGCCAACGACGTTCCAACGACTGGTCAGGTAAACAAACCGTATGTAAATGGCGGCAATGAAGCCCAGCAAACCCTGCGCCGTTCCAGAGCGTAAAATCTTTTTGTCCAGCCTCACGGGCTCACCGTTTCATCGTCGTTTTCAGAGGCAAACTGCAGGGCATAAAGTTTGGCGTAGGGACCGCCCTGTTCCATCAAGACCGCGTGGTTTCCGGATTGGGAAATCCGTCCATTTTCAATAACATAAATTATGTCTGCATCGACGATAGTCGACAGCCTGTGGGCGATGACCAGGGTTGTGCGGCCGCACATCAACTCGTCAAGCGCCTTTTGAACCTGACGTTCGGATTCCGTATCCAGGGCAGAAGTGGCTTCGTCTAACAGCAAAATCGGGGCGTTTTTCAACATCGCGCGGGCGATGGCCAGACGCTGGCGTTGCCCGCCGGAAAGCTTGACGCCCTGTTCACCGACCTTCGTTTCGTAACCATCCACCAGATCAATAATAAAATCATGAGCAGCGGCATGGCGGGCGGCGTCCTCGATTTCCGCGTCGCTGGCGCCTGCGCGTCCATAGGCGATGTTGGCGCGAACGGTGTCGTCAAATAGAGTTATTTCCTGACTGACCAGGGCGATATTCTGGTGCAGTGACGCCATCGTCACATCGTTCACATCGATTCCGTCAATACTGACCTTACCCTGATCGATATCGAAAAAACGGGGGATCAGGTTCAGGATTGTCGATTTACCCGCGCCCGACGGCCCGACCAGGGCGACGCGTTGCCCGGCGGGAACGCCAAGGGATACTTCCAAAAGCGCCGGGTTATCGGTGTCGTAGGCAAAACTGACATCGTCCAGGGAAATAGCCCCTTTAACGTCATTTAGGGGAAGCGCGTCTGCTTTATCCAGAATAAGGGGCTCGGTGTCCAAAACGTCAAAAAGTCGTTGGGCCCCGGCTAATCCCTCCTGAATGCTTACGTTAAGGTTGGCCAGTTTTTTCATCGGCTCATAAGCCATCAGAAGGGCGGCGATGAAAGAAAACAGCTCACCGGTCGTGCTTTCGCCGTTGATCACCTGATGCCCCCCGTAGGCAATGACCACGGTAATGGCGACCCCGCCCAGAGTCTCCATGATGGGGCTTACTCTGGCGCGAATTCTGGCAGCCTTATAAGTCAGTCCAAAAAGTGTTTCGACAAGGGAGCCGATACGCCTGTTCTCGTATTCTTCCATTCCATAGGCCTTGACGACGCGCATGCCCTGAAAAGTTTGCCCCAGCAATGTCATGAACAGGCCGTTTTCGGCCTGGGTATTGGCCGTGACACGGCGCATCCGTCGCCCCAGTTTGACAATCGGAAGGATTGCAATCGGGAATACAAAAAAGGCGATAATGGCCAGCTCAGAATTTTGATAAAACATCACTCCGACAAGGGCGACGAGGGTCATTAAATCCTTGCCCAGGCTGGTCAGGGCATTGGATACAACGGCGCGTATCTGGTTAATATCGACAGTAAAGCGCGACACCAGAGTGCCTGACGGATTGCCGTGGAAGAAGTCCAGGTCCATGCGGGTAAGATGGGCGTAAAGCAGCTTCTGTGCATCGGCGATAATGCGCATGCCTACCTTGCTCATCAGCACATTCTGGGCGTAATTGGCGATCCCTTTTACGGCGAAAGTGGCGAGAACGGCGAGGCTGATAATTTTAAGCATGTCGCGGTCTTTGGCGATAAAAACATCATCAATGACCGGTTTCATCAACCATGCCGACGTCGCCGTGGCACCGGCTACCAGGATCATGAAGAAGATTGCGAGAACGATCCAGCTGACGTAGGGACGCACATATTCCCTCGCCAATCGTCGCATCAGGATGCCAGACGACTGATGTTGATATTCTTTCGTCAGGGACCGGTCGTTCAAGGTCTCTTTCCCCCCATTAGGACATAGGCGGACAATAGCATGGAGAAGCCGGACGCGCCAACGCTTGCGGGATCGATTATCAGCATTTTTAAAGAGGCATTTTTAAGATTAGCGACCGGCTACCGTCATGCCTTCGACCCGCAGTGTCGGGGCGTCGATGCCGTATTTGATTTCCAGATCATTGGCGGCGCTCAGGTTCGCGAACATATCGTTCAGGTTGCCGGCAATGGTGACCTCGCTGACCGGGTAGGTGATTTTGCCATTTTCGATCCAGAAACCACTGGCCCCGCGCGAATAGTCGCCGGTCACGCCATTGATGCCAAAACCGATCAGTTCATTCACGAACAGGCCCTGCTTTATGTCGGCCATCAGTTCTTCAGGGCTTGCGTCGCCGGCTTCCAGGTATAGATTGCTGGACGACGGCGATGGTGCAGAAGACGTGCCGCGCGAGGCGTGTCCTGTTGTCTGCAACCCAAGTTGGCGAGCCGAGCGCAGGTCCATCACCCAGGTCCTGAGCCGCCCGTCTTCAATCAGGGGCAGGCGTTTGGTGGCGATACCTTCGCCGTCGAAGGGCCGTGATTTCAGGCCACGCCTGCGATGGGGGTCATCAATGATGTTGATTCCGTCAGCAAAAATTTTCTCGCCCATCTTGTCTTTCAGAAACGAAGTTCCCCTTGCGACGGAAGAGCCGTTGATGGCCGCCGAAAAATGACCGACCAGACTTTTTGAAACCCGGGTGTCGAATACGATTGCGACCGATGCGGTTTCCACCTTTTTTGGGTTCAGGCGTCTGACCGCCTTTTCACCGGCGCTTTTGCCAATGGTTTCGGGGCTGTCCATGTCTTCTGCAAAAACGGCCGCGGTGTAGTCGTAGTCACGCTCCATGCCGGTGCCTTCACCGGCAATCACCGAAGCGCTTAAGGAGTGACTTGAATTGGCATAGGCGCGCGCAAAACCGCTGGATGCCGCCATGGCGACTGTATTGATTCCCCAACTGGCCGATCCACCTTCGGAATTCGTCACCCCATCGACGGCCATAGCCGCTTCTTCGCAACGACTGGCAAGGTCACTCAAGTGATCTGCGGCGGGCTCGAATGTATCGAAGGAATCCACATCGGGGAACCGGGTCGCCAGCTGGTCTGGATCGGCCAGCCCACAAAAAGGGTCTTCGGGTACCGCGCGGGCCATTGAAACGGCGCGCAAGGCCAACTCATCCAGGGCTTCGGCGGAACTGTCGGACGACGACACCATTGCCTGACGCTTCCCCATGAAGACCCGCAGGCCAATGTCGCTGCCTTCGGAACGCTCAAGGTGTTCGGGTTTTCCCAGCCGTATGGACTGCGAAAGCGATACGCCCCTGACTAATACGGCGTCTGCGGATTCTGCCCCTGCCTTTTTGGCGCGTCCCATCAGGTCTTCCAGCAGATCAAGGGCTTGTGCCTGCTCTTTTTCATGAGAATCTGTCATCAAGGGAAAGTGGACTTTTAGCTCGCGTCTTGCAAGTGCGACATGCAGCGAATGATCCACTGACGGGTCAATTTTTCCTGAACCGCGTTCTGACGAAGGCGTTGGCGCAGGGACGGGAAGACCACATGATCCAGCGTCTGATCCTGATTGAAGCACGAGAAAATAATAGTTTCCTCGCCAGTTTCCGGGTCCTTGTGCAGTTGCAGGCACTGGGCGCAGATTTCCTTCATCATGCATTGCATGGGCGAGTTGATTGAACCGATCGCCGTGTGATCCGGGTCCAGGTGCTCTTTCAGGATGCCGTGGCGGGCGTCCGCGACGGCTTTCATCATCATGTCGGACCCGATCACCAGCATGTGGCTGGCGTCTTTCATCGAAATCGATGTTTCCCCCAGGTCTCCATGAGCATAGGCCGTCATGGCTTCGACCACGTTGCCGACAAAGGTCTTGTCGCCGCCGCGCCCCGGCTCGAAACCCGGTGCTTCGTCGCAGCACCAGATGACGGTATCCGCTGCGGCTTCAATATTGTCGATGTGGTAGCGATCACCGCGTCCTTTGTAGGCAGCGAAGTACAGCACCTTCGACCCCGCTTCGCGCAAGGCCTGGCCGATGGAAAACAGCACCGCGTTGCCCAGGCCACCGCCCACCAGGACAAAAGTCTCGCCACCCGGTGTTTGCGTCGGTGCGCCTGTTGGGCCCATCAGGATGATATGCTCTCCTGGCTCCAGTAATTCGCACAGGTTGGACGAGCCGCCCATTTCAAGCACAATGGTGGCGACCAGCCCCTTTTCCTTATCGACCCAGGCGCCGGTCAGGGCCATTCCTTCCATTCCAAGTGTCGTCTGGTCACAGCGCCTGGCGTTTGCCTCGAAGTTCTGAAGGCGGAAGAACTGTCCCGGTTTGAAGGACTGGGCGGCCAATGGCGCATGAAGAATGACTTCTATGATGTTGTGAGTCAGGCGGTTGACTTTGACCACGCGGGCGCGCAATCCGTGATCCAGTTCCTTGATCAGATCACCGGCCGATTTGCTGCTGGGTGGGTTTTTAGACAATTGCCGGTTGATCACGGGGTAGCCCTGTTTGGCGCTGGCCATGGCCTTGACCACATTACCGGCGTAGGACGGATGCAGATCGCCGAAGAAGGTGATGGAATGATTGTCGTCGTTGACTTTCATGGTTACCTGGGCCTGTTCCGGCTTGGCCGACCATTCAGGGGTGACGGCGTTACCATTTTCGTCTTCGGCCTGGAAGTACTTGCCGTCCAGATCGACAAATCCCGGGTATTCGCGCGCGATCACCGTATTGGGCTGGGTGCCGGCGGCGATCAGGACCGATTTGGCGGGCATGGTGATAACGTGCCCGGTCGCATTGGGACGGTTGTGCTCGTCGATTTCCTGTTGTTCCAGTTTGATCGCCTCGACATGGCCGTGCTCATCGACCTCGATGGCGATCGGGGATAACATTTCAGCGAAATGGATGCCTTGTTCAAACGCCCTGGTGATCTCTTCGTGGTTCAGGGTGTAACTGGGAGAATCGATCATGCGGCGGCGGTAGGCTATCGTCGCCCCGCCCCAGGAATCCAGTAAGGGCGCGAAGTTGGGGGCGCGGCCTTCTTTTGCCGCCTTTTCACGCTCAGCGCGAATGGCGCGGCCGTGCCCGATGAATTCATCGGCGAAGCCTTTTTCTTCTTCCGTCCAGCCCGGATCGGCGCCGTTGCCATCAAGCTCTTCAAAGCGGATAAGGAATTTTTCCACCTGTTTGACGTAGTAGGCCAGCGCTTCCGTCGCGGTGTCGATAGCGGTCAGGCCACCGCCGATAACAACGGCAGGCAGGCGGATATTCAAATTGGTGACCGAGTCCGGTTTTGCCGCCCCGGTCAGTTGCAGGGCCATCAGGAAGTCCGACGCCTGGCGCACACCACGGGCCAGTGCGTTGGGGATTCCCAGCACCGTCGGTTTGCCCGCCCCCAGGCAAAGCGCCACATGGTCGAATCCCATTTCAAAGGCGTTGTCTGCGGTAATAGCACCGCCAAAACGAACGCCGCCATAAAGGGTGTAGTTGCTGCGCCTTTCCAGCAGGATACGAATGGCCTTAAGGAAATTTTTGTTCCAACGCACGGTGATGCCGTATTCGGCGACGCCGCCAAATCCCGCCATGACCCGGTCGCCCAGGTCTTCTTCGATATTGGCGAAGGAATGGACCGGATCAAAAGGGACGCGCTCGCCAGCCTGGGTAACGCCGCCAAGTTCTGGTTCCAGCGGTTCGATCTTGGCCCCGTCGATAGCGACGACCGTGTGGCCTTCGTTCATCAGGTAGTGGGCAAGGGTGAACCCCGCCGGTCCCTGACCAACGACCAGAACCTTGTAACCGGTGTTGTCGGCCGGAAATGGCCGATTCAGGTTGAGGGGGTTCCAGCGGGTCAGCAGGGAATAAATTTCAAAGCCCCACGGAAGTTCCAGTACGTCTTTCAGGGTGCGGGTTTCGGCCTGGGGGATATCGACCGGTTCCTGTTTTTGGTAGATGCAGGCCTTCATACAGTCGTTACAAATACGGTGACCGGTTCCCGCCGTCATCGGATTGTCGATGGCGATGATGGCAAGGGCCGCCACGGCGTGGCCGTCCGCCTTGGCCTTATGCATTTCCGAGATTTTTTCTTCCAGCGGGCAGCCGGCCTGCGGCACTTTTAACTCGTTGCTGGCAAAGTCACCGCTTTTTTTGTCGCGAATGCCGCGCGAGCACGTATCCTTGGCGCGATCATGGCAGATGACACAGTAGTTGGCCTCGTCCAGCGCGCCGACAAGATCACAGCCGTGGTCGGTCAGGGCGAAGCCGTCGCGTGGATGCTGGGCTTCGGCGGGCAGGTGCAGCATATCGACGCCGTGGACATGGATGGTGTCCGAATCGACCAAATTCATAAAATCGACTTTTTCCGGACCCTTAAAAAGAACGTCGGTCTTGTGGCGTTTTTTCCCGGCGTCCGTATGAAAGGCCCAGGCGGCGTAACGACGGGCGAGGTCAAGCGCATCTTCATTGGCGTCCGCATCGTCCAGCCAACCCATCACGGTTTTTGCGAAGATCAGTTGATCGAAGTTGCCCCCCAGCAAGGGGGCCAGTTCGCTTTCAAGCGCCGGGCCGTTCAGGGTCCCGGCTTCCTCGGCCTTGATCTTTTTCGCGGCCTGACGTTGCACGAACAGTCTTTTGCAGGCAAACAAAGGGGCGAGATCGTGGTGACGTTCGGCCAACGCCCTTAGTTGCGTTTCTATGCCAAAAAGAGCGCCGACAAAATCATCTACGTGAGGGGCCAACTCCAACAGCAGGTCGGATGTCTCTTTTTCTATCAGTCCTTCAGGTTCAGCGCGTGCGCTGATGAGGCGATGCGAAAGATCGTCGTCAATTTCCGTCAGGTGTTTTACGAAGGCGTGGTCTACTTTCGCCAGACCTTCGTTGTTGTATAAATCTTTAAAGGATAAATCATGGGCTAGACTAAGATCGGGCATGTTAAACTTTCGGTGGACAGGCTAAATTGGTAAATCAATACGTAATTACGCTATTTACTATATAAATAAGTGTGTATATGGCAAGAAAAACCCCGTTTTTCCTTATTTCTTGAAAGGATGCCGATGTGAACGAAGGAACGTATGCCGGTGATTTGTCGCCCAAGCGGACCTGGGACATGATGGTCGAAAATCCCAGGGCGGCGCTGCTGGATGTGCGGACCCCGGCCGAATGGTCCTATGTGGGACTGCCGGATTTGAGCACGCTTGGGCGGCAACCGGTGTTGGTG
>MPMD02386190.1_pt1 | contig 16901 bp, 12 predicted proteins | sample 1617291 | NCBI WGS metagenome assembly MPMD02 (sample SAMN05944810, study PRJNA350692) | marine metagenome | biome: marine; feature: ODZ; material: water; isolation source: 120 m water sample filtered on 30 um supor filter | place: Pacific Ocean | collected 2012-04-09 | depth 120m m | reverse complement strand
CTCGCCGAGCACGCTGCTCCCGCCGAGCACGCTGCTACTGCCGAGCACGCTGCTCCCGCCGAGCACGCTGCTCCCGCCGAGTACACTGCTCCCGCCGAGCCCGCTGCTCCCGCCGAGCACGCCAATGGCGCCAATAACGCCAATAGCGCCACTGGCAGGCTGCGCAAGCGCCCTCGCACCTCGAAAAGCGGAGCCCGCGGCCGTATGATGGAGGTTGCCATCTTCACCAACCTGGAAGAGTCCATGGTGCTCGGGGAAGGGTGAGGCGGGGAAGGCCTCTCCGCCTGGCCCGGTTCGTCGGCCCCCGTGCTCTTCCTGATGCGCGTCCAGGACGAGGCCCACGGCCTGCGCCTGCGCGCCCGTCTGATGCGGCTCTAGACGATTCGCACCTTTCGATGCACCCGGCCCCCAGCCCCAGCCAAACACCCAGACCATGCTGAACCCCAAGGAAGTCCACGGAACCCTCAATCGCTACCAGCTGGTCGATGGCTACCCCTTCGTGCTTGATCTGGAGAAGTCCCACGGTTGCTACCTGCACGACGCGGCCACGGGGCAGGAGCACCTGGACTTCTTCACCAGCTTTTCCTCCTGGCCCATCGGCTATGCGCACCCTGGCATGGAAGACAGCGACTTCCGCCGGGAGCTGGAGTCCGCCGCCCTGACCAAGGTGGCCAACTCAGACATCTACACGGTGCCCATGGCGCGCTTTGTGGAGACCTTTGCCACGCACGTCACGCCCGAGGGATTCCCGCACCACTTCTGGGTTTCCGGTGGCGCCCTGGCCGTGGAGAACGCTCTCAAGGTGGCTTTTGATTGGAAGGCCCACAAGGTAGGAGCCGACAGGTGCAATAACGGCGATGACCTGGTCGTGCTGCACTTTGCCCAGGCCTTCCACGGGCGCAGCGGCTACACCATGAGCCTGACCAACACGGATCCGACCAAGGTGGCGCTCTTTCCGAAGTTCGACTGGCCGCGGGTCTCCAACCCGGCCATTGAGTTCGATCTGGACGGGAACATCGCCAACGATGTGGAGGCCCTTGAGGCACGCTGCGGGGCGGAGATGGAACAGGCCTTTGCCACTTACTCCGGACGCATCGCCGCCATCATCATCGAGCCCCTGCAGGGCGAGGGTGGTGACAATCACTTCCGGGCCGAGTTCTTCGCGCGCCTGCGTTCATTGGCCGACGAGCACGAGGCGCTCCTCATCTACGATGAAGTTCAAACGGGCTTCTTCGGTTCCGGCAAGCCCTGGCTCTGGCAGTACCACGGCGTCGCGCCGGATGTCGTGTCATTTGGGAAGAAGTCACAGATCTGCGGCATCTACGCCGGCCCGCGTGTGGACGAAGTGCCGGAGAATGTCTTCCGGCGCTCCAGCCGCATCAACTCCACCTGGGGCGGCAACCTGGTGGACATGGTGCGTTCCCGGCGCTTCATCGAGATTATCCTCGAAGAGAACCTGGGCGCGAACATCGCCACCATGGGAGCGCGTTTCGTGGCGGGCTTGCGCGCCGTGGGGCGCGAACGCGGCCACTTCAGCAACGTGCGTGGGGTCGGGTGCCTGGTGGCCTTTACCCTGGAGAGCGCGGAGCAGCGCGACGAGCTCCTGGGGACCCTGGCGCAGAAGGGCCTGCTGGCACTGTCGTCTGGCGAGCAGGCCGTGCGCTTCCGCCTGCCGCTGATCGTCGGTGAAACGGAAATCGACCTGGCCCTTGAGCGCATCGCCGACAGCCTGCCGGCACGTGTTTGAGGATGCGCTGAGTAGGCCATGATGCGAGCTTGGGAGGCTGTTGTGCGGGAAATGTGTCGGCTGTGTGTTCCCGTGGGCAGCGCCCTGCTGGTGCTGGCGGCTGCGGGCTGCCGGTCCCCATCCACAGCGAATCCGGGGGACCCAGGGGAGGCCGGCGGGGGCCCGCCGGCCTCGGAGTCCGGCCCGCTTTCCGCTGCCCACCCCGCCTTGCCCGGTGGCCCCAACCTCTTGGTCATCATGGCCGACCAGATGCGGGCCGACCACCTGGGCGTGGCTGGGCATCCGGTTGTGCGCACACCGCACTTGGATCGGTTGGCGTCGGAGGGGACGCGCATGACCCACGCCATGGCGCCTTCGCCCTCCTGCGTGCCCTCGCGCCAGAGCATTCTGACCGGCCTCTGGCCGCGCAATCACGGGGCGCGCCTGGGGGATAGACGCATCCGGCCTGGCGTGCGCACCATTGCGGAGCACCTGCGCGAGCGTGGCTATCTGACCGGGGTCTTCGGCAAGATGCACTTCCGCGCGGACGAGGGCTGGCACGGTTTCGATGATGTGATCGTCAGCATGGAGAGTGCCGGCGGTCCCCAGGGCGACTACCGGGTCTGGTGGGAGGAGCGCGATTTGCCCTGGACCGATATTGATGAGCTGTCCGAGTTCGGACGGGCTGGGGTCAATCCCCTGCGCGCCGAGGACTTTCCCACGAGCTGGCTGACAAGCCGTTTTCTGATGTGGTTGGAGGGTTGGGCCCGGGAAGAAGCCCGGCGTCCGTTTTGTATTTGGCTCAGCTACTTCGCTCCCCACCATCCGGCGGCGCCACCGGAGCCCTTTGCTTCGCTCTACGATCCCGCTGAAATGCCCCTGATTCGCGGACCCCTGGACCTGCTCGAATCCGGCGAATCCCAGCACTTGGGGCAGTCCCGGCGCCAACTGGAGTGGTACAAGAAGGAAGGCTGGAGGCGTATGGAGCGGGATGAGGCCAGCCTCTACCGGGCGCGTTACGGGGGGCTCGTGACGCTCCTCGACAGCCAGGTCGGGCGGGTCCTCGCGGCTCTCCGGCGTCTGGACCTGGAGCGCGAGACGCTGGTGGTTTTTGTCTCGGACCACGGAGACTTCGCCGGCGAGCACCAGGCTGTCACCAAGGGTCCCTTCCTGCTGGACAGCCTGCTGCGGGTGCCCTTGATTGTTCGCCTGCCCGGGCGCGTGGACGCCGGCCGGGAGCGTTCGGAGCTGGTGTCCCTGACGGATCTCATGCCGACCATCTGCGAGCTCCTGGGCGTGGAGGTGCCGGAGGGGCTTGATGGGTCCAGTTTCGCACCGCTGCTGGGCGGCGAGGAGTTGGCCTGGCCAGATGCCACCTTCGGCGAGTACGGTGCTCGGGGGAGGAACCAGTGTGTGAATTTCATGGTGCGCACCCATGACTGGAAGCTGATAGACAATGGCACCTTCAAGGGCAATGAGCAGCGCGATGAGCTCTATGACCTGGCGGCTGATCCGGGCGAGCTGATCAACCTGTCCGGGTTACCGGAATACGCCGCCGTGGAAGCCGAGCTGCTGCAGCGCCTTGAGCTTTGGCGCGCGGAGACCTCCCTGCGCCCGTGATGTGGGCGGGAGCCGCGCCGCCGCCGGGCGCCGTTCTTGGAACCTGGCGCTAGGGAGCAGGTGACGAAGCCGTGCGCGGGCACGGTACTTCAGCGATTGAGGCGCAGTTGTCCGCAGGCGGCACCGACATCCAGGCCGCGGGGGCGGCGTACGGTGGCTGTGATGCCGGCCGCGGTCAGGCGCTCTGCGAAGTCCCTGACGCGTTGCGCTGCGGGGAAACGATAGCCGCTTTCGGACACGCTGTTGAAGGGGATCAGGTTGACGCTGCAACGGCGACCGGAGAGGGCGCGGGCCAGGAGGTCGGCCTGGGCGGCGCTGTCGTTCACATCCTCTAGCAGTACGATCTCGTATGTCACCTCCCGGCCGGTGCGTTCGAACCAGCGGTCGCCGGCGGCCAGGACAGCAGCCACGGGAGTGTCCGCCATGGCCGGCACCAGGCGGGCCCGCAGGGCATCGTCAACGGTGTGCAGGGAAATCGCCAACTGGAAGGGCGGCTGCTGGGCGGCGGCCCGATCGAGGCGCTCGGGAAAACCGACCGTCGAAACGGTCGTCTTGCGCCCTCCGATGCCGACCTCGTCCCGCACGATGGCCAAGGCCTCCAGCAGCGCCGGGAGGTTCAGGAACGGCTCTCCGATGCCCATCACCACGCAGCGTCCCAGGGGGCCGAGGGCGCGCCCACGGGCGAACTGGGCGACGATTTCGGCGGCCGAGAGGTTGCGCGCCAGGCCCAGCTTGCCCGAAGCGCAAAAGGGGCAGCCAACCGGGCAACCGGCCTGGGTCGAGACACACAGACTCGCGCCCTTGTCCGAGTCGCGCTTGGTGACGGGGATGTAGGCCGTTTCAATCGTCTGCTCACCCGGGGCGTCTCCGTCAGGCAGCTGCGCTTCATCCAAGCTGACCAACATCCTCACAGTCCCGTCCTTGGCCGTGATGCGCTGCACTTCCCGCCCGGGAAGCAATCCCCCTGCGGCTGCCAGGCGCTGGCGCAGGGCCAGCGGCAGGCCGGTCATCTCAAGCGGATCCAAGACTCCCCGGGTGAGTACCTCCCGCCGCAGGACACGCCCGTGGAAGGGGCGTCCACCCCAGTCCAGAATGCGTTCTTCAAACTCCTTCCGGGGCAGGGCTAACAGGGGGGCGCTGGCCACTTGGCAGGAACCGCCGCGGCCCTAGGCCGGTGGCTGGGATGCCAGGTGGTTCAGCAGCGTCTCGCCGATCTCCGTAGCCGCCGTGCGCGCGGCCTGCAACGACTCCGGGTTGGCGCCACCCACGGCCCGGTGTCCACCGCCGCCGTAGGTCTCCATCAGCTCGCCGATGTGATAGGGATCCGCCGGGGGATTCCAGGGGTTCTGGCCGCAGGTCACATGGAAGCCGGCGCGCGTGGGAATGACCCCCACGGCGTAGTGGATCTTCGGATTGTGGTAGAAGGGCGAGAAGCGCTCGCGGCGGATCTTGTTGCTGGAGGCGTCGTAGACCAGGACGCCGTCCCGGCGCCACTGCACGGTGGGGGGGAACTGCTCCAGGGCCCGATCCCGGTTGCGGCAGGCGCGCTGGTAGATACGCTCCACATCCGAGCGAGCGGCGACCTCCGCCAGGGTTTGGGTGGACATGGCTTCTACCAGCGTGTCGATCCACTCCGGTCCCGGTGAGGCTGTCAGGGCGCGGGTGATGCGCAGGGCCGGGTGCTCGCCGAAGAGGGCCTGCTGAACGTTATCGAAGGCGGCCGCATCGATGATGTCGGACCACTTGGACATCTCCCTGAAACGTTCCGGGGCCGCGTAGTCCCAATAGCGTTCGGCGTGGGCAATGATCAGCGGCGGGCAGGAAGGTGACTCCGCGTCCCAACACCAGCGTTCCGATGGCGCGTAGGCGGCGCGCAGTTCATCGGATAGGAACGTAGTAGGGTGGTGGTCAAACCAGAGGTCAGCCCGGGGGTGGAAGTGGAAGTCAACGATGGCGAAGCGGCGTCCCTTCTCAAAATCATCCCAGTCCTTGCGCCGGTCGTAGTTGATGCTGGCCACCTGCACCTGTTCGCCGCGGACCTCGCGCAGGATGTGGGCCAGCAGGGCTCCGGAGACCATGCCATCGAAGTCCCGGTGGTAGTAGATCGTAATCGGATCGCTGGACATGGGCGCATCCTAACCGGGAGGCCGCGGTCCCCGCGAATAATACTGGAGACGGCTCAGGCGCTTTCGCGCTCGTCAGGCTGCTGTTTCGCCTGCTGCTCGCTCTGCGGCTCGGCAGCGGCGGGCTCCTCGGGCTCCGGCTCCAGGTCGGCACTGGTCAGGCCCCGGGCCAGGGCGCGGGTGCCCTCGACCACCTCCGTGTCCACCGTGAAGGCCTTGGTGTCGTGGCGGTTGGGCAGCTCATAGAGCAGGTCGAGCAGGAGGTCTTCGAGGATCGAGCGCAGGGCGCGCACGCCCGTCTCGCGTTCGATGGCCCGCTGGGCGATGCCTTCCAGGGCTTCCGGCGTGAACTCGACCTGCGCCCCACTCATGGCGAAGAGGGCCTGGAACTGGCGCACCAGGGCGTTGCGCGGTTCGGTCAGGATGCGCACCAGGTCGTGGCTGGTGAGCGTATCCAGCGTGACGATGACCGGCAGGCGGCCGACGAACTCCGGTATCAAGCCGAACTTCATCAAGTCGGCGGGGATCAGGAAACGCACGTACTCGTCCCGGGCACCGGGCTCGTTGAGGGGCGGCAGGGCGCCGGTGGCCTTGGCCGCCTCACCACCCAGCTGGCCCTTTGCCACGGGCACATCGCGGCCGAAGCCGATGACCTCCTGGCCCACGCGGCGGGCGATGAACTCCTCCACGCCGCTGAAGGTGCCGGCGCAGATGAACAGGATGTTGGCCGTATCCACCTGGATGTAGGCCTGCTCCGGGTGCTTGCGACCCCCCTGGGGCGGGACATTGGCGACGGTGCCTTCGAGGATCTTAAGCAGAGCCTGTTGCACGCCTTCGCCGGATACATCGCGCGTGATCGAGACATTCGAGGTGGTGCGTCCGATCTTGTCGATCTCATCAATGTAGATGATTCCCTGCTGGGCGCGTTCCACGTCGAAGTCAGCCGACTGCAGCAGCTTCAGCAGGATGTTCTCGACATCTTCGCCCACATAACCGGCTTCGGTCAGCGTGGTGGCGTCGGCCATGGCGAAGGGCACATCGAGCATGCGCGCTAGGGTGCGCGCCAGGAGTGTCTTGCCGGAACCCGTGGGGCCGACCAGCAGGACATTCGACTTCTCGATTTCCACATCGTCGCCAACAATGTCGCCGCCGCCGGTGCCAGTGCCAGTGCTGCGCTGGTGCAGGCGGTTGTAGTGGTTGTAGACGGCGACCGAGAGCACCTTCTTGGCACGGTGCTGACCGATGACATGCTCATCCAGGCGGCGCGAGAGTTCGATGGGCGTCGGCAGGCGCTCGCTGTCCAGGGCCGAGGGGGCCTTGCTGGGAGCCTCTTTGATCTCCGCCGGGGTTACTCCTGAGCGGCGCTGCTCCTCTTGGAGGATGGAGTTGCAGATCTCAATGCACTCGTTGCAGATGTAGACCCCCGGCGGACCCGCGATCAGCGAGGACACATGGTGCCGCCGCTTTTCGCAGAAGGTACAGCGCTCCACATGGCGCCCGCGTCCGGAGGAAGTCGTCATCTGCTGTCTTTATCCTACTACGGGGAGCCTACTTGGCCTCGTCTGATTCACTTTGATGGGAAATGATGTGGTCGATCAGGCCGAAGTCCTTGGCTTCCTCGGCGGACATGAAGTTGTCGCGCTCACAGGCCTTGGCCATGGCCTTGACGCTCTTGCCCGAGTGTCCGGCCATGATCGCCTCCAGACGCTTCTTCAGTTTGAGGATCTCCTCGACCTGGATTTCCATGTCCATGGCCGTGCCCTGGGCGCCGCCCCAGGGCTGGTGGATCATGACCCGCGAGTTCGGCAGGCAGAAGCGCTTGCCGGGGCTGCCGCCGCAGAGCAGCACGGCGCCCATGGATGCGGCCTGGCCCAGGCAGTAGGTGGAGATGTCCGGCTCGACGAGCTGCATCGTGTCGTAGATCGCCAGGCCCGCGGTCACGGAGCCGCCGGGTGAGTTGATGTAGATCTTGATGTCCTGGTTGCGACCGGCCTTGTCGAGGAAGAGCAGCTGGGCCATGACCGAGTTGGCGACCATGTCGTCGATGGCTGTTCCGATGAAGATGATGCGGTCTTCGAGCAGGCGCGAGTAGATGTCATAGGTGCGCTCGCCGCGGCCGGAACGTTCGATGACGAAGGGGACTATGTTGCCTTGGGGGGGGAGGTTGGTCATGGGGTTGGTATGGGGCTTGTGGCTTTGTTCTGTGGCTTGGGGGAGGTGTGGGGTCCCCCCCCCAGCCCCCCCAAGGGGGGGGAGAGTGGCCGGGGGTGTGGGTTGTTGTGCTTGTGTGTGGTCGCCCCAGTCCCCCAAGGGGGGGAGGGTGGTCGGGGGTGTGGGTTGTTGTGCTTGTGTGGCGGAGTGCGGGCGCTGGGAGAGTCGGCAGGGGCTAGCTGGGTTCGGAGACGGTGGCGGACTCGCGCAGGAAGTGGCGTACCTTTCTTTCGAGTACTTCGACGGCCATCTGTTGGACGAGGTTGTTTTCCTGGTAGTACTTTGTCACTTCTTCGACGGAGGCCTGGTTGCGGCTGGCGATTTGTTCGAATTCAGCCTTAAGTTCCGGGCCGGAGACGAGCAGGTCCTCGGCCTCGGCCAGGGCTTCGACCAGGAAAAGGGCCTTGAGGCCCTTGGCAACCTGCTCGCGGGCACTGACCCGGTTTGACTCGATGGACTCCTTGACCTGGTCCTCGCTCATGCCCTGCTCTTCCAACTGATGGGTCATCTCGTGCTCGCGGCCGGCGACTTGCTCCTCGACCATGGTCTCCGGCAGGTCCATTTCCGTGGCTTCGATCAGACGTTCCAAAAGGGCGCCCTCGATACGTGACTCCTCGGCCTCGCGCTTGGCGTCTCCGATGCGCTCGCGCACGGTGGCTTCAATGTCGCCGTCTGCGTCCAGGGCCAGCAGGCCGCGCACATCCTCATCCGTGGGCGGGATCATCTTGAAGGCCTCCTTGATTGCCACCCGGCAGGTCCCTTCCTGGCCCCGGGCCGCTTCGGACTCGACCGTGTCGGGCAGGGTCATGGCCACCTCGGTTTCATCACCGCTCGTCTTGCCCGCGAAGGCCGCGGCCCAGGCATCCTCTTCCACTCCCGGGGGCGGAGTGTCGAGGCCCAGGCGCAGGCCGCTGCGCTCGAGGGCCACCTCCTCGCCGTGCATCCACTTGAGATCACAGAGGGCCATGCCCCCGGTGGCCAGGCCCTCTTCCCCGGCGGGTTCCGGCTTCGAGTGCTGGCGGCGCAGGTCCGCCAGGGTGGCTTCCAACTCCTGGTCGAGGACCGGCTCCAACTCACTCTCGATGGCCTGGTCCTTGTAATCCGGCAGGTCGAACTCGGGCTTGAGCTGCACCTCGAAGTCCAGCTTGAAGCTGCCGTCGTCTTCCAGGGTAAAGCTCTCCCGGGGTACCTTCGGCGAGCTGAGCGGGCGCAGGTCGTTTTCCTTGACCGCCCGTTGGAAGCCGTCGCGCACAAAACCTTCGAGCACCTCCGTGCGCACGGCCTCGCCGTGCTGGCGCTCGACCACCTGGGTAGGCACCTTGCCGGGCCTGAATCCTTTCATCTTGACCTGGGAGGCAGCGCTCTTGAGGCCGTTTTGATAGGCCCCGCTGAACTCGTCGGCGGGAACGGAGAGGGTGACGCTGGCGGCGCAGGGGCCGGTCTTCTCGACGGTGATTTCCACGGTGATATGTGCTGGTGTTGACTGCGGTGGTGGCGCGCCCGGCTGGTTTCCGGACTCCTCCTCCGGGGCTTCCGGAGGCGGGGGGTAAGTCCGGTGATTTCACCGTTCCGAGGCGTCCCTGTCCACTCCCGGTCGGCTTCTCTGCGAACCCGCCTTCCCCCGATGATCCCCAGGCCGGGCCTGTTATCCTGTCCGCCCATGACCCGCACACTTCGCAGCCTCGGCTGGATGCTCCTCGCCACGGCCCTGGGGGCCACGGCCATTGCCGTCGTGATCCTCAAGCGCCCGTCGCCTCCCTCGGTCTCTCCGGTGGATCTGGGGCCCGTCCCGGTGCGTCTGCGCCGGTTGTCCCTGGGGGAGGCGCGGGTTGAGGTGCGGGGCTACGGCACCCTGCTGGCCGCCCGGCGGGCTGCCCTGGCGGTGGAGGTGGCCGGACCCGTGGTCAGCGTGCACCCGGACTGGCGGCCGGGCCTGGCCGTGGAGGCGGGCGCGGAGCTCTGCGCCGTGGACCCGACCCCCTATGCCCTTGAGGAGCGTCGGGCCGCGGCGCTCCTGGAGCAGGCGGGCTTCTCCCTGGAGCGGGCGCGTCTGGAGGAGGAGCGGGCCGAGGTGGATCGCGTCCTGGCCGCCGAAGCCCTGGAGTTGGCCCGGGCCAGCCACCAACGCTGGGACGAGGTGGAGGCCGCGGGCCACGCTCCCATGGCGGCCCTGGACCAGGCGCGGGCGGCCTTGACCGGGGCGCGGCGGGATCTGGCCGCCGCCGAGGGTCGCCGGGACGGGGCGCGGGTGGGCGTGGGCACGGCCCGGGCGGCCCTGGAGCAGGCCGCGGCCGCCCGGGACAACGCCCGGGACCGGCTGGAGCGCACGGTGCTGCGCGCCCCCTTCGCCGGACAGCTGGTGGGGCGGCCACCGGCCCTCGGGACCTACCTGGCCCCGGGGTTGACCCCGGGCCCGGCCCTGGCCGAGCTGGTGGACACCTCTGTCATGCACCTCTCGCTCCAGGTGCCCGAGGAGGAGCTGATGCGTATCGCCCCGGGCCAGGGTGTCAGCGTGACGCTCCCGGCCCAACCGGGGCGCCGCCTGCGCGGCACCGTGGCGGCGCTCTCCGCTTCTGTGGACCCGCGCACGCGCTCCGCCTCCGTGGAGATCGACGTGCCCAATGCGACCGGCGGGGGATCGGGTGCCGAGGAGCTGGGGGCCAGCCTGAGGGCTGGCCAGTTCGCGGCGGCGACCATCGAAGTCGAGCGGCGCCGGGATGCCCTGACCATCGGGCGCGGGGAGCTGCGCTGGCGCGAGGGCCAGCCCCTGGCCTATGTCCTGCGGGAGAGCCCGACGGGCAGCTGGGTGGAGGAGCGCCGCCTGGAGCTCGGGCCCGCCGTGGCCAATCCGGGGGCCGTGGATGGCGGCGTGGATGGCTACATCGTGGAGGGGGGGCTGCTGGCCGGCGAGGAGCTGATTCTGTGGCCCCTGGAACGGCTGCGGGAAGGCCAGGCCTGTCGACGTCTGGACGCGGCCGGGGACGGTCGGGCGGTCAGCGTCCCGGGTCCGGATAGCCCGGCCGCTGCAGCTGCTCCCCGGGGGCGGGACGACGGATGATCAGGGCCCTGGCCCGGGCCGCCGTGGCCAACCCGGTGGCCATCAACCTCGGGACGCTGGTGCTTTGCCTGGCGGGCCTCTTCACCTGGCAGTCCATGCCACGGGAGGTCTTCCCGGTCTTCACCATGAACCAGGTGCGCGTGGCCACGGTCTACCCGGGGGCCACGCCGGAGGATGTGGAGCGTCTGGTGACGCGGCCCCTGGAGGATGCGGTAGAGGGCATCGAGGGCCTGACGGAGCTCTACTCAACCTCCCGGGAGGGCTACTCGACGCTGCTGCTCGAACTCAGCGAGGAAACCGACGCCGGCACCTTCATCGAGGAGGTACGCACGGCCGTCAACCGGGGCGACTTGAACCTGCCTGCGGAAGTCGAGGCGCCGGAGGTGCGCGAGATGAAGTCCGAGTTCCCGGTCATCGCCGTGTTCATCTACGGCTGGTTGCCGGAGGCGGAGCTGCATCAGGTGGCCGAGGACCACCGGCGCCGCCTCGAGGGCATCGAGGGAGTCTCGCGCATTGTGGTCGAGGGCCTGCGGGAGCCGCGTCTTTGGATTGAGGTGGAGCGCCTGGCCCTGGAGCGCTTTGGGCTGACCCTGGCGGATGTGGGGCGTGTGGTCAACGCTGGCAGCCGCGACGCCCCCCTGGGCAGTTTGACCAGCGGCGCGCACAGCAGCGGCGTCAGCGGAGACACGCTGCTGCGCGTGGACGCGGAGCTGGAGGATGTGGAGCACCTCCTGGCCCTGCCGCTGATCGCCGGAGCCGACGGCAGCCTGGTGCGCCTGGGGCAGGTGGCCAAGGTCTCCGAGAACTTTGCGCGGCCGATCACCCGGGCCCGTTTCAACGGCCAGCCCTGCATTCACATGCAGATCAACAAGGAGGAGAGCGGCGACACCATCGACATCGCCCGGGAGGTGCGTGCCTATGTGGCCGGGGCCCTGGAAGGGATGCCCACGGGCTGCGCCATCGGGACCAACGGGGATGTCTCGATCTACGTCAAGAACCGTCTGCAGGTCATGAAGGAGTCCGGGGCCATCGGCGGCTTCCTGGTGGTGCTCTCCCTGCTGGCGTTCCTGCAGCGGCGCGTGGCCCTGATGACGGCCCTCGGGATCCCGATCTCCTTCCTGGGGGGCTTGGTGATCGCCTCGGCCTTTGGCGTCTCCATGAACATGGTGACCATGTTCGCCTTCATCGTGGTGCTCGGCATGATCGTCGACGACGCCATCGTGGTGGGGGAGAACGCCTACCGCCTGATGGAGGAGGGGCTGGACCCGGAGAGCGCTGCGATCGAATCCGCCGCGGAGGTGGGCGCGCCGGTGCTGGCCACCATTCTGACCAGCATTGCGGCCTTCATGCCGGTTTTGATGATCTCCGGCACCACGGGCAACTTCATGCGCCCCCTGCCCCTGGTGGTCACCTTCTGTCTGCTCGTCTCCCTGGTCGAGGCCCTCTGCGTGCTGCCCAGCCACCTGGCCCACTGGACCTCCAAGAGCGCCCTCCGGCGCCGCGCGGCCGAGAACCGGACCGACTGGTACGACCCCCTGCGGCGGCACTACAGCGTCCTGCTCGAGCTGGCCGTGCGCTGGCGCTATGTGTCCCTGACTATGGTCAGCGTGGTCTGCCTGGTGTTGGTCTCCATCGCCGTCTTCCGCGTGCCCTTTGTGCTCTTCGATGACTTCGAATCGAAGATCTTCTACGTGAACATGCGCATGGATCCCTCCTCGTCCCTGGAGGAAACCGGCGAGCTGACACGCCCGGTGGAAGCGGCGCTGCTCGAGCTGCCTCGGAAGGAACTCGAGAGCCTCAACACGCTGATCGGCGTCAGCGCCCTGGACGCCAACCGCTTCACCATCGGACGCAATCTGGCCCAGGCCTGGGTTGAGCTCAAGGAGGGCGGCGAGCGCACGCGCCCCACGGCGCAGGTCATCGAGAGCGTGCGCGCGCGCTTCACGCCGCCGCCGCCCGGAATCGAATCGATCTCCATTGCCCAGCCCCAGGCCGGGCCCACCGGGGCGGCCATTCAGGTCGCCGTACGCGGGCCCGAGCTGGAGGTCCTGGCGGAGATCGCCGCGCTCCTCAAGGCAGACCTGGCCACCTTCGCCGGCGTGCGCGACATCCGCGACGATCTGATCATGGGCAAGCGCGAGCTGCGCCTGCGCCTCAAGGAGGAGGCGCGCCTGCTGGGCTTCACGGAGGCCGGGGTGGCCGCGGAGCTGCGCGCCGCCTTCGAGGGCACGGCCTTCGGCAGCGTGCGCAAGGGCCGCGACCAGGTCGATCTGGTGGTCAAGTTCCCCGAGGCTGAACGCAGCCGCCCGGCGGAGTTCGATAGCGTGCGCCTGACGGCCCCCGGCGGGGCGCGCGTGCCCCTCAGCATGGTGGTGGAGACCAGCGTGCTGACGGGGCCCACGGAGATCACGCGCCTGGACCGCGAGCGGGCCGTTTCCGTCATCGCCGATGTGAACAAGGAGGAGGGCAACGCGGCCAAGATTGTGGTCGAGCTCGGGCGACGCCACCGGGACCTGGGCACGCGCTTCCCCGGCTATGAGCTCGAGTTCCAAGGAGATCAACGGGAAACCGAGCGCTCCTTCGGGGGCCTGAAATCGGCCTTCGCCCTCTCGCTGCTCTTGATCTACATGATCCTGGGCAGCCTCTTCCGTTCCTTCAGCCAGCCGCTGGTGATCATGTTCATCATTCCCTTCGGCGCCATGGGCATGATCTTTGGACACCTGGCCATGGACCGTCCCATCTCGATCATGTCGCTCATCGGCCTCTTGGCCCTGACCGGTGTGGTCGTGAACGACTCCCTGATCCTGGTGGAGTTCGTGAACAGCCGGCGGCGCGCGGGGATGGCCATGATCGCCGCCGTGCTGGAAGCCGGGCGCCTGCGCTTCCGCCCCATCCTGCTGACTTCCCTGACGACCATGCTCGGCCTGGCGCCGCTGACCTTCTTCGCCACGGGCCAGGCGCGCTTCCTGCAGCCCATGGCCATCACCATGTTTTTCGGGTTGGGCCTGGCCACCTTTCTCGTGCTCCTGATCGTGCCCTGTGCCTATGCCGTGCTGGAGGACGGACTGGCCTGGGCGCGTTCCCCGGCGGGCGTCTGGCGCAGCATGCGCCGGGGCGCTGTGCTACACCGGGAGGACGCCGCCGGCAGTGCCCTGGCCACTTCCGGGGAGGAACGCTAGGGCCGTGCAGATCACCATTCGGGAAATAGACGAGCAGGCGCAGACCCGCCAGCTCCTGCCCTTCCTGGAAGAACGGGCGGCGGAGGCCCTGGCCCTCGTGCGTGAGGAAGCACTCCCAGCCGGTGCCCTGGAGGCCTTCCTGGAACGCAGCTGGGACGCGCCGGAGAAGACCCTCTTGGTGGCGGAAGCTGCCCGCAGCCCACCGGACGCGGATTCTGCCCAGGCCGCCAACTCAACCCGGGCGGCCGGCGCTTCCCCGCCCGCCACCAGCCCGAGCCCCCTGGGCCTGCTTCTCAGCGGTCCCTTCACGGATCCCCTGGCCGGGGATCGACGACCCATGATCCTGGTGCTCTGGGTGGAGCGCTCCCTGCGGCACCGGGGCCTGGCCGGGGCCCTGGTGAGGCGCGCCCGGGAGATCATGGCCGAGCGCGGCCTGGCGCCCCTGGCCGGGCGCGCCGAGGCCGGAGACGATACGCGCATTTCCATGGGGGAGCGCTGGGGCTTCATGCGGATCTGGGAGGTCATGGTGGCGGAATGAGTGGCGACCTCTCAAATGACGCCGCAGGCGGCCGCTCCCGCGACACTCTGGCTCAAGGTGGCGCAGTGCGCCTGGTGGTGTTGACAGGCGCCGGCGCCTCGGCGGATTCCGGCCTGGCCACCTTCCGCGGTGGCGGCGGTCTGTGGGAGGGGCAGCGTATGGAGGATGTGGCCACGCCCATGGCCTGGGCCCGGGACCCGCAACTGGTCTGGCGCTTCTACCAGGCGCGCCGGGCGGCCCTGCTGGACGCGGAGCCAAACCCCTGTCACCGGGCGCTTCACCAGTTGGAGACGGCCCTGGTCGCCGCCGGCCACGGCTTCACGCTGATCACCCAGAACGTTGACGACCTGCACCAGCGCGCGGGATCCACGGTCTTGCCCATGCACGGACGCCTGACGCACCTGTTGTGTGAGTCCTGCCGGGACGCTGGGAGCCTGCCGGCAGCTGATGCCCGCCACCGGGACATGGAGCACCTGGAGCCGGAGGTCTTCCTGCCCTGTCCGCGCTGTGGCCACTCGCCCCTGCGCCCGGACATCGTCTGGTTTCACGAGTTGCCCTATCACCTGGATGAGATCGCCGAAGTCATGGAGCGCGCCACGCACTTCCTGTCCGTGGGCACCTCCGGCGCGGTCTATCCGGCGGCGGGGCTCTTGGCGGAAGCGCGCGCCCGGGGCGCGCAGACCTTCGTCAACAGCTTGGATGAGCCAGAGAACCTGCATCCGGACGATGTTTTTCTCCCCGGGCGGGCGGCGGAGGTCGTTCCGGAATGGGTGACGCGCTTCCTGGCGGCCCGGCGCGGCTGAGCGCTGGCGGTCGAACGGCCGGCTCTCAGAGGCCGAGCCCCGCCAGCTCCCGATCCATGCGCGCGGACAGGCGCGCCAGGATGCCCTCGCAGGTCGGGTCCGTGGAGCGGTCGACGCGCTCGTCGGGATCATCCACGAGATCCCAAAGGTGTTCCTCGCGCTGCCCTCCGGCCTGCACGCGCACGTACTTCCAACGGTCGTCCAAGAGGGCGCGTTCGACCACCTGCCCTGTGGCGAAGTGCGGGGCCAAATACAGGAAGGCGTCGCGCACGCCGCGGCTCGCGGTCCAAAGGGGAAGCAGGCTTCGGCCGTCGAGGGCGCCCAGGCCATCTGTTGCCAGGGCCGGCGGCAGGTCGCAGAGTTCGAGCAGCGTCGGCAGGAGGTCCACTTCGCGCACCAGGTTGCTGGAGCGTTGGCCGGCGGGGATCAGGGCCGGGTAGGAGATGACGAGCGGCAGTCGGATGGCCGGCTCGTAGGAGATGCCCTTCTGGAAGAGGCCGTGTTCCCCGAGGAGTTGGCCGTTGTCGGAGGTGAAGATGACGATTGTGTTATCGGCCAGGCCGCGCTCGGTGAGGGCGGCGAGGAGTGCGCCGACGGCGTCGTCCACATCGGCGACGAGCTCCCAGTAGGCTCGAATGCTGTGCGGATAGCTCTGTCTGTCGCCCAGGGTATGGCGGCCGAGGGTGCGCAGGCGCGCGTGGAAGCTGGTCAAGGTTTCGGGGCCATCGCCGGCGCTGGCGGGTAGGGTGACGGGCTGGGCGGCCAGGCTGCCGGCCCTCCTTGGCGAAGGCGTCAGGGGCACATGGGGAGCCTTGAAGGCCACCGAGAGGAAGAAGGGCGCGCCCGCTCGTTCACGGTCCAGGAAAGCGAGGGCCAGGCGCACGAGGGTGTCAGCCTGGAAGCCAGCGGTGCGCAGCTCCTTCCCATCCACCTGGAAGGCCTGTTCGAAGTGCTGGCCCGGGCCTTCGTAGGAGGCCCAGTGATCGAAGCCGCGTATGGGGGCGGCGCCGGGGTTGGGCAGGTGCCATTTGCCGATCCAGGCCGTGTTGTAGCCGGCCCCCTGCAGGTGGTCGGCGATGGTGTGCAGCTCGCCCGGGAAGGAGCCCTGCGGGTGGTTGTTCCAAATGCCGTGGCGCGGGGCGCCGAGCCCCGTCAGGAGCGAGGCGCGCGAGGGGCAGCAGCGCGAGGTCGAGGCATAGGCGCGCGTGAAGTTCAGGCCCCGGGCGCACAGGCGATCCAGGTGGGGCGTTTCCACGGGGGCGCTGCCGGGCCCGCCCAGGGCTTCAAAGCGCAGGTCATCAGCGTAGAGCAGCAGGATGTTGGGGCGTCCATCGGCGCCGGGGCCGGGCGCGGGGGCGGGCGGCGCGCAGGCCGAAAGCGCGGCCAGGCACAGAAGAAGGCAGCCAGCGCTGGCCCCGGGTGAGTTGCGGTGCGGCATCGTCCGCCCAGTATCCAGGTTGGGGGGAAGCATGCCACGGCCTTTCCCGGGGAGGTGTGCCTGGCGCCTGAGTTGGCCAGGGCCCATTGGCGGGTCTCGGCTGTGAGCGGGCCCATGACACGCCACTTTTCCGGCGTGGAAGCCAGAGCCGCCCGGCGCGCGCTCCGGCTCTTCATCGATCCCACACAGGGAAGGGCGCAGCCCG
>MPMD02469350.1_pt1 | contig 16948 bp, 11 predicted proteins | sample 1617291 | NCBI WGS metagenome assembly MPMD02 (sample SAMN05944810, study PRJNA350692) | marine metagenome | biome: marine; feature: ODZ; material: water; isolation source: 120 m water sample filtered on 30 um supor filter | place: Pacific Ocean | collected 2012-04-09 | depth 120m m | reverse complement strand
TCAAGGCCAAATCCGTACCCCTGCTGGCCGGGAGCACATTCCACTTTCGCGAAGCCACCCTGCGGCATGCCGACTCGTTCCCGGCGTACGGGATGCCCCTCGCCCAGCCCGGTGCCGTGGCTTCAGGTGAGGCACGCCCTGCAGGGGGCACTCTCCGCCGCACCAGCAGTGCGCTAGGAGGCCGCGGTCCGTTTCTTGGGTACACTCGGTGTATTCTCCCCACGTCCATGAAAACTCGTCTACGGAAAGCAACCCTGGCGCTTACAGCCACCTTTGTCGCGCTGGCCATCAGCGAGTTGGCGGTCCGCGGCCTCGGATTGGCTCCGGAGATTTTCGGTGTTCCGTTCGGTGAGTACGTCACGAGCTCAGATCCTGAGCTCTTGTGGGAGCCACGGGCGGGTCATGGGTCGGTGAATCAGTCCGGATTCCGTGGTGCCCCGGTCGAGGTGCCGAAGACACGCCCGCGCATTATCCTTGCGGGCGACTCCATCGCCTATGGCCTCGGGCTCGAAGACAACGAGACCATTCCCGTTCGACTCGCCCAGAATTTACAGTCGATGGGCCTGGACGCTGAGGTCCTCAATCTAGGGGTCGATGGCTACAACACGCAGCAGGAGGCCCGGCGTCTGGAGCTCACCCTTCCCGGTCTACAGGCCGACTACGTTGTGCTTCTGTTCTGCCTCAACGACTTCGTACCCCTCGACAGCATTCCAGAGGCTGTGTTTCGGACCGCAACCGGCAAGGGAGCGGGGAAGGCCATCGGAATGGCCTATAGCCCACCGGGCGAGTCACCGCTTCACCGGTTTCTGCTTGCGCGTTTCCATCTCTATCGGATGCTCAGCAGTGCCCTGAACCGCAAGCCTCCGAAGGTGGCGGGCAGGCAAGCACGCATTGAGTCGCGGAGCATCGACTCTGCTGTACGCGAGAACTTCGGACGTATCGCGGCGCTGGCGAGGGTCGAGGGAGTCGAGGTAGCCGTCGCCATCATGCCCAAGCTCCTTCGCACCAAGGAGTACCCGCCTCGGGCCGTTCACGAGCGCGTCTCGCGCATGGCTCAAGAGACAGGGTTGGCTGTGCTCGATTTGGCCGAGCCTGTGCTGAGCGAACTTCACGCCCGTGACGAGCGCCTCTCCTTGCGCGGAGACTCCATCCATCCCAACGCCCTCGGTGCAGACCTTGTGGCGCGGACGATTGCCGCCTGGCTGGTCGGCCCTCCGATGCGCATCCAGTCCAAGCGCTAGGACTGCAACCCCCTGCGCGGAGAGGGGAATGGAGGCGCCACCCGGACTCGAACCCTTCCACGCCTTCCTGAAGATAAGGGATACAAAGGGGTGCTGGGTGAGGGGAGCGGGCCTGGCCAGGCAGAGCTCAAGAAGGTGCGGGCTGGCCTCCGCAGGCAACATCAGTCGGGTTTATCCCTTGCCCGTTGGCTCGCCAATCGGTCACTGAACCAGAAGGGAAGATAGGCCAGGACGAACATCCCCAGTGCAACCCCCTCGAGGATCGGAATGTACCAGGGCCAGGGTGCGAAAAAGAACGGCGTGTCTGCTGCGGGTGCCCCACAAAGAAATGCGTAGTTCGCTTGCCCGCCCAAGGCAAGATTCACCAGTGCCAGCACCACCAGAACTGCGTTCAGCAGTAGGAAGATACGCCACAATGAGTGTCGCGTGGGGCGCATCTTCAAGGCCCATGTGGCGTACATCACCGTCAAGAGCACTCCACCATGCGACACAAAGTAGCCGATGAATCCGAAAGACGGGAACGGTCTGACGATGTCCGGCGTGAGTAAGGCGTTCAACGTGCCAGTGAGTCCGACAAAATATGCGAACTCATAACTCACCTGGGAACGGCGCCACAGCGCAATAACACCAGCGAACAGAGCCAAGGGGCACAAGTGAATAGGCAGCGACAACTCGAGGAACTCACGAGTGCTCTCCGCCTGCATGAAGTGGAAGACCCGATAGCCGAGCTCATTGGCCAGCAGCAATCCAGCCAACACCCAGCCGGTCTTGCGTGACAACTCGCCGGATTCCTCTCGCTTGACCCACTTGACCAGCACCAGGGGCACCAGCATTGTGAGAATCAACGCCCCTATGTGGGGAGCATCAAAATACGGAATGTGTGGCGGGGGGTCGGTTGCGTTCAAGGGCACTGAACTCACAGCGGCCGGGCATCGGGAGTGTCGGCGGGTACGGGATGGGGTGCGCGCGCTCAGTGCTCCTTGCGGATGTGCTCGCGCAGCAGATCGGCGCCGAAGTCCTGGTCGAGGTCTCGCCACAGAGCATGGGCGTGGTCTGGATCGTTGCCGATCGCGGCGTACTCGAAGGAGATTCGGCCGTTCGTCACCCGGTAGTAGAGCAGGCCGGAGTCGGTGTCGCCGCTGAATGCGAAGCGCAGCCACGACAGCGGTTCCTCGTTCTCAGGTCGGATGCCGCGCAGGCGCAGGAAGCGACTGTGTTCCTGCTGAGCGCGCTGCCACCTCAGGTTGCCGGTGTACTCGGCGATGAGGTCGAACAGCATGGCGAGTTGGGCATCATTGAACGAGGACACCTGCAGGCCCTCTGTACCCAGGGGCTCTGAACGCGCGGGACCCATCACCACGTCGAGCGGGCGATCGGCCATAAGCTGGGCGGCTGCGCGCTGCTCAGGGTTGAAGGAGCGGATGAGCGCGCGCGCCGTGTCGAGCTCCTTGCCCAGGACGCGCAGGCCCGTATGGGGTCCGCCGTGCACGACGGCGGGTGCGACCCCGAACATGAGTGGTGTCGAACGCGAGTCCGTGGCGTCCGACGTGAAATTGAGCGAGAGGTGATGGCCTTCTAGGGTCCAGCCCCACGGGCCCTCGCCGGGCTCTCCGAAGACGGTGACGGCGTACTTGCCAGGGTCGCGCCCGGCGTTCGGCTGGAGTTCGCGCAGGACACCTTCGAGCATGATGACCCCCTCGGCCTTCATGTATCCACCCGAGCTGAGCACACTCTGCATAAGCGTTGTCAGATGGGCGCGGGCATCGGGGGAGAGGTCTCCGATCATCAAGCCGACGCGCTTGCCCGGGAGGTAGGTCCAGGCGGTGCGCTCTCCTTCGGTGAACTCAAAGGTGCAGCGCTTGCGCTGCTCGATTTCCAGCGATTCGAGGAAGGCGCGTCCGGCCTTGTCCATGGCGGAGAGGGCGGGGTCCGGCCCAGACATCGCGACGCACAGGACGAGGACGAAGAGGGAAGAGAGCGCGAGATGCGGGTTCTTCATGGTGAGCTCCTTGGGGTGACTCCCGGCATGGTATCCGCACGCCAGAAGTCATGGGGACCCATCTGTCTGACGGGAACAGATCACCCCTGTTTCTCCCCCGGCGCCAGCGCCTGGACTCCCGCAGGGGGGCTGCGGCCGTCAGGTTACCGGTAAAGGGGCCGAGATCCGCTCAGCGCGGCAGGAGTTCGATCTCCGAGAACCCGAGCCCGCACTTGCCCAGCTCACACCCCTGCGCCGAGAGAATGCGTACCTGCAGTTCGCGGATCGTCACGGTCTCTCCAAGGTCGATGACCGTCTTGCGCAACGGATCCTGATCCATGGTCATCGTGATCTTCCGCTTGCGGTTGAGCACGAGCTCCACGTCCATGGGCCTCGGAAGACCTTCGCTATCCAGGGTCGGCCTGACGTGGGAGAGCAGCACCCGGCCCACCCGGATGGGCCTCTTCATTTTTATGCTCACCCAGGGTTTGCGGTCCTCGGCACTACAAATCCAATATGTCCCCAGCCGCTGGTCCGCCACGTGCGCGGCCTTGGTTCCCCCTTGGACGCTGGAGGTCGAGGCATTGATCTCAACGCCAGTCAGCAGGTTGTCTTTGCCTTGGGCGGCGTAGCCCAGCTGGTCTGGAGAGATGACATCCGGCGCATAGACGCGCAGGGGAAGGGACTCGAGGATCTCCACCTTGGGCTCGGCTCCCTCCTCTACGGGCTCGATAAGAACGTGCATGCGGGCGACGATGTCCCATTCACCCTGCTCGGGCAGGGTGCCCTTGGCGGCATAGCGTTGATCGTCCGCGGGCTGATCCGGGTCCGCCCTGCCCACGCCGAGTTGGAAGGGGGCGCCATCCTCGCCTAGCGTCGCGACGTACTCCACCTGCTGTACCCGCAACGTCTGGTCCTTCCAGGCCAGGCGCTCTCTCACTGCCGAATGGACCTCATGCACCCAGACCACCATCTCGGACTTCAGGCTCGCGACAAGGCTCAGCGAAGCCTCGGTATCCGTCGTGACCCAGCGTGTCCGATTCAGATCCAAGGAAATTCCGGACTCCACGGGCACCCGTACGCTCGCGCGCTTCAGGAAGAGCAGGGCCAGGATGGTGTCCACCCCGTTTCTCCAGGCCCCGTTGGGCTCCTGCGCCCCGAGCAGGTACTCGGCGCCGTCGAGGTACCAGGGCACTCCCCCCAACACATCCAATTCCAGCAGGCTGCCCACCCGCTCCACTCCATACAGCCAGAAGTAGTGGTGCCCCCCGCCCTGGCCGGGGTTCTCGTGCCAGTTCATCTTGCCGTGCAGCCACGCCAGTCCGGCATCGGAGGCAACCTGGGCCCGCCGGCGGGAGCCGGAGGGAAACTTGCCGTCCAGGCCCTCGCGTACCAGGTCGATAACGCTCAATCCCGCCGTGGTCATGGATCCGGTAATGGCGCGACCATCGTGATATCGAAAGCCCGCGCCCTGATCCCGGGCCTGGCCCGATCGCGAGACCCCCTCAAAACAGGAGAGGGCCCCGTCCAGGGTGCGCGCCCACGCGCGGTCGGGAACCTCCACCCCATAGACTTCACAGGCGTGCATGGCCAGGGCTGAGTAGAGGGTCAGCGAAAGGTCGGGGGCCAGCGCGCCGCCTCCCGGATGCACCGGATAAGTGAACAGCCCTGCACTCGCCTGCCAGTCTAGCATGCGATCCAGTCGGTCCTGTATGGCGGGTCGATCCTGGGGTCGATTCAAGGTGCACAGGAACAACAGTTCGCAGGCCGCGGAGTAGTTGAATTCCGACGGATGCAGCAGGACGTAGGCGTGGGCCCGTTGAATCGCCGGGTGCTCGGGCCCGACCCCGCACTTGAGCAGGCAATAGCCCGCGTAGGCCGTGGGCCCGGCGCGGTACTCGGGATGCACGCTCCAGGCACCGTCAATGAGCTGGTTGCGCAGGAGCCATTCCACGCCTGCATCGATCGCCGCGTGGACCGCATCCTGATCGATCTTTCCGATCTCCCTCTGCACGAGCTGGAATCCCCACTCGCCGCCCCCGTTGGCAACCTTGACCAGCAGGTGATTGACCCCCGCTTCGAGGTTGAAGGTCAGGATGTGATTGCTTGGATTGAGAGCGCGGCCAGCGGCGATGTCCACGAGCAACTCCCCGTTAAGCCACAGGCGCAGTCCATCGTCGGAGCCGCAACGGATGGGGACCTGCATGGCCTCCTCCACCGTGATGGTGCGGTACATGTAGACCACGCTGTGCTCCCACCAGTTCTTGCGTTTCGTCTGCTTGGGCGGACTCAGAATTTTCCGGAAGCGGATCTCGCCCACATCGGCAACAGACTCGGATCCGGGCAGGATCTGCCACTCCAGCCGTGCTCCGCCGACTCCGCGCAGCTTGACGTCCGGTTTCAGTCCCGGCCCACCCGCGCGCAGGCGCGTCAGGTCTTTCTCCACGGACTGGGGTGCGTCGATGTTCCCCGCGCCGCCAGGGTGGTCGAAGGGTCCAGCCGTGTGCCAGGCGCCCCACTCCTGTCCGGAGGCAGGTGCGGTGAGCACCAGCAAGCACAAGGCAACGGTGAATGACGCGCGGGCACCCATCACTCGCGCTCTGCCTTGAGCAGCCACGGATCGTCGATCGCTGAGGATGAGGGACTCCATGGGATGCTGGGTGAGGGGAGCGGGCCTGGCCAGGATGAATCCTAGCCCATGCAGCGCCCAAGAAGGTGAGGATTAGACTCCGCAGGGTGGCAGGGGCAACTGATGAACGTTGTGCCTTGACGGCCCGCAGGGAAGGCCTACCCGATGGCGGGAGGCCACGCGTCCTTTCAGGTCCTCCCGAAGCTGGACACAAGAGCATGGCCCTCTGGGCGGCAGTTCGCAGCCATTCTGCGCGCCCACCTTGCTAATCTAAGACCATGCTTGCGGCTAGTCTGATTTCGTTGCCCCTCATCTTGGCCGGAGCCGAGGACCCTTCCGGATCCGGGGAGGGTGCCCCTTGGGCTCAAGCGCCGGAGTCCTACGCCCTCATTTCCGTTTCCGGGTCCGTGCCACTGGACCCTGATGGTCAGTGGACCACTGCGGTTCGGTCGGCAGGTCTTCAGGGGCTCATTGTGCATTTCCCCTACAGCACGGGCGGACCTGAGGGGGCCAAGCTGGGTGAGTGGGAAAAAGTCTGCGCCTCAAAGGGGCTGACCCTTGGCCTCAGCTTCGGTGAGCGACCTTCGAGGGAGCGGCTCGAGGAGCTACTGAAGTCCTGTCAGGCCCTCTTTTGGGTGGGCCTGCCAGCACAGTTGCACGATGTTGTGGAGGAGGTGGCGCTGGAGGTGCTCGTGGGGGAACTCATGCCGATCGCCTCGAGCACCCCTCCCAACGAGAGCGTCTTCTCATTGGATGCGATCCGGGCCTGGCCCCTCGCCAGAGGCCAGAGGGTGGAGGATGGATGGGTCGCCGCCTACGACCAGAGCGTCGGCCATGGACGGTACGTGCGCTTGGACTTGGAATTGGATGCAGCCGGTCGGCTCAGACACGACGACCTCGACTTACTCACACGCTGTGGCGTGGCCATGAGGCAGATCTACGGCACCAATCGGGCCGCCGGGAGCAGTGCCGCGGCGTCGAGCGAAGACTTGGATGCCCATCATCCGGCTAGCGCCTGCCTGGATGGGGACGTGGGTTCCTATTGGACTCCGGCCCCGGGAACCCGGCGCGCTTTCTTGGAGTTCACCCTCCCCAGAGAGCGCATCATTGACCGCGTCCTCTTGCGTGCGCCTCTGGGTGCTCCCACCCCGGACGCCGCTTTCGAAGTTCACCTGAAGATCCACGGTGTCTGGCGGGAGGTCGAGAGAGGGAGGGGCATCGGTCGTTGCCGAATCCTCTCCGTTGAACCTGCCCCGGCCACGGCACTGCGCGTCATCTTGGACGGTGGTGACCAGCGGCCGTCTCTCGCGGCGTGCGAGTTGTATGCATCACCCCCGCGCGTGACCATTGACGCATCCGAGACCGTCTTCCTGGGGGAGGCTCGTGTGGCCCTTGAGTCCAACTACCCCGGGGCTCAGGTGCGGTACACGCTCGATGGGAAGGCGGTTACCGCGGAGTCCATCCTGTATCGCAGGCCCTTCGTCGTGGACCGGACATGTGTCCTCAAGGCCGTGGCCTTTGCAACGGATGGGTCCACGCCGATTCTCTCCCAGCAGCATTTTGTGCACTACACGGCAGAGACCCTGCGCGCGCCCGAGTTCGTAGGCCAGATGGAGCTGGAGGCAGGGCTCGTGCGGTCAGATTCCGACCTCCCAATGAGCAGCTGGTCAGGGTTCCTCTTGGTACCCCGTGACGGGATCTATGCCTTCTTCAGGCCCGAGTCCGGGCGAACGCGCCTGTTCATCGGAGACGGCGAGCTGTTTGGCAACGCAAACCGCATGGGCGAAGTGGGTCTGAGGGCGGGCTGGCATGCCCTGCGCCTCTCATGCCCGGCTCACGTTGCGCCCGCAGAGCTGCAGCTTGCCTGGCGTGGACCTGGTCTGGCCAAGGGCGTTCTGCCTCAGGGGAACCTGGGGCATCGCGTCGGGAAGGACGGGCGGTAGCCGGCGCTACTTGGGTGCATCCGGTGGGGCACTCTCCCCACCCAGATAACCAAGCGCTTCCAGGGCCTTGAGCACCTCGGCGCTCTGATCGTTAAGGTCGCCCGCCAGTGCGTGGTCGGAGTGCTTGAGCATCTCGGCATACCTGCGCGCCGCGAACTGCCCCAGTTCGTTTGCCTCCGTACTGCGAGCCCTGGAGAGATCCCGGGCTTCCCCCGGATCACTCCTGAGGTCATAGAGCTCTACGGTTCCCGGCTCCACGTTGAAGATGGCCTTCAGGTCGCCGTTGCGCACCACCACGTTCAGGTCGCCACGGCCCTCCTTGTAGGGCTTGAAGTACTTCTTCATGTTGTTGCGGATGGAGACCACCCGCATCTCCGCTCCGAAATTCGCCTCACCCCGGATCAGGGGCAGGAGGCTTCGCCCACTCATGGGGGGTTGCTCCAGAGGGCAGTTGACCGCTTCAAGAATGGTCGGCATGACGTCCACCAGGGAGACCGGGTAGGAGATTCGCTGGCCCGCGTGCTCGTCCTTCGGGAAGCGCACGATAAGGGGCACGTGGATCAACTCCTCGTAGGCAGACTGGTCGTGCTGCCAGCCGCCATGGTCGCCCAGCTCTTCACCGTGGTCGGCGAGCATGATGAAGAGGGTGTTCTCCCAACGGCCCTCTTGCTTGAGAGCATCGATGACGTTCCCGAGGCGGTCATCTGCATCGCGTACGGAGACCGAGTAGAGGTTTTGGACCTGCTCTCTTCGCCGATTCAGGCGCCGGATCCACTTCTCCTGGATCTCCGTGTTGTCGATCGTTCCAAGAGGTTTCTTGCTGACGTAGTCCTCCCGGGTGCTACGGCGGTAGACATCGACCAGCTCTCCGTATTCTTTCAAGAACTCAGAGGGGACCGGGTCGAAGGTGCTCATGAACTTCTTGCGCACCACGTGTGGGTCGTGGGGCTCGGTGTTGTGAACGTAGAGCAGGAAGGGCAAGGCGGTGATGGAAGCGAAGAACTCCGCCAGATCAGAGCTATTTGTCTGCTGCTTCGTGAGAGTCGCCTGATCGAATCCACGCTTCAGGCCCCACTTGCCTCCGGCGTAGGGATTGCGATGAAAGGACACCGTCTGGTACCCCCACTCCTGGAGTATCTGGGGGAAGGTCACCGTGGCATCGGCCATGCGCAGGCGATCGTGCACCACGTTGTGCTCGGCCATGTGCTTACCCGTGAACAGCGACACGACTGAGGGCAGGGTCCACGGGGCTGCGGAGCTGGCCTGCTCAAACACCACACTCTGCTTGGCCAGGCTTGAGAGGTTGGGTGTTGTGTCCTTGGTGAATCCGCCGGGTCCCGTCCAGTCGGCTCGCAAGGTGTCCACCAGGAACACGACGACGTCCGGAGGCTGGGAATCATCGATTGGGACGGGAGGCTGCGCCGGGCCACCGCAGCCGATCATGGGCAGCAGGCAGAACAGGATCAGAAAAGGCTGGGCCAGAAACTCTTGAGGGGGCATGTTCCTCTGCATGCCCCTATTGTACCCCCCCCGCTGCGGCTGATTGAATGCGGCTCTTGGGGATCGTCCGGCAACCGGGCCCGGATCGCCAAGCGGCCTCCTAAGTGGTCGGGGTGTAGCCAAGCGCCGGCGCGAGCCAGTGCTCCGTTTCAGCGAAGCTGGAGCCGGTCCGCTTGGCGTAGTCCTCGACTTGATCGCGACCGATTCGACCTACCTGGAAGTACTTGGACTCCGGATGGGCGAGGTAGAGGCCGCTGACGGATGCGGCCGGTGCCATGGCCAGTCCCTCGGTCAGGGTGATGCCTTGACTGTCGGGATCCAGGAGGCGCCAGAGCTTCTGCTTGGGGCGGTGGTCCGGACAGGCGGGGTAACCGAATGCGGGACGGATACCCTGGTAGCGCTCAGCGATCAGATCATCATTGCTGAGAACCTCGTCTCCTCCGTAGCCCCATTCTCTCCTCACGCGGGCGTGCAGGTACTCCGCGTAGGCCTCGGCCAGCCTATCGGCGATGGCCTTGGCCATGATGGCCTGGTAGGTGTCGTTGTCCGCTTCGAACTTTTCGACAAGTTCGGCGACCCCGTGCCCCGTGCTCAGGGCAAACGCTCCGACATGGTCCTCGAGGCCGGAGGCGCGGGGAGCCACGAAATCCGAGAGACATCGGCTGGGGTGTCCATCGATTGGGGTCTGGCGGCGCAGCATGGGTATGCGGGAGAGCTCCACGGTGCGCGCAGCGTCTTCGAAGAACACCAGGTCGTCGCCATCGGAGCAAGCAGGCCAGAAGCCATAGACCGCACGCGGCTGGATGAGCTCCTCGTCCACGATGCGCTTGAGAAGGTCTTGAGCATGCTCATGCAATTCGGTGGCCGCCTCACCAAAGCGTGCGTGCGTGAGAATGGCAGGGAAGCGCCCCTTCAGCTCCCAGGTGCTGAAGAAGAGTGTCCAGTCAATGAACGGTACCAGGTCGGAGAGCGTGACATCGTCGATGACCCGCCGTCCAAGGAAGGCGGGTTTCGGGAGGTCCTCGCTCTTCCACACGATCGACGTTCCCTCCGCCTTGGCCTGCTCAAGGGGCATCAGCGGCTTCTGGGTTTTTTGCTCGTGAAGATCGCGCTGCCGTGCCTGCTCTGCTTGGTTGGTTGTGTCCAGCTCGGCCTTTCGCTTGGGGTTGAGGAGATCTGAGACCGCAGCAACCGAGCGCGAGGCGTCGTGCACGTGGAGGACGCTCTGGGAGAACGCTGGAGCGATCTTCACCGCAGTGTGTTGAGGGCTCGTCGTTGCGCCACCGATGAGCAAGGGAATCTGGAACCCCTCGCGCTCCATCTCCCGAGCCACTTGGACCATCTCATCCAAGGAAGGCGTGATCAGCCCCGACAGGCCAATCATGTCGACTCCTTCTGCGCGGGCCGTAGCCAGGATCTTCTCGGCAGGAACCATCACACCCAGGTCGATGATCTTGAAGTTGTTGCAGCCCAGGACGACACCCACGATGTTCTTGCCGATGTCGTGCACGTCGCCCTTGACCGTTGCCATGAGCACGGTGCCTCGCGTTCTTGCATCGCTTCCGGCCTTCTCCTCTTCCATGTAGGGCTCCAGCACCGCTACAGCCTTCTTCATGGCTCGGGCACTCTTCACCACTTGGGGCAGGAACATCTTTCCCTCGCCGAAGAGGTCGCCCACGACTCGCATGCCATCCATGAGTGGGCCTTCAATGACGTCCAAGGGCTTACCCATCGAGAGTCGCGCCTCCTCGGTGTCCGCCTCCAGGAAGTCGAGGATGCCATGTACCAGGGCGTAGCCGATGCGTCCGCTCACATCGGCCTCGCGCCAGGAGAGGTCTTCCACCTTCTTCTTGCCCATGGCCTGCACGCCCACCGCGAAGTCCACCATGCGCTCTGTGGCATCCTCACGGCGGTCAAAAATCAAATCCTCTACGTGTTCGAGCAGGGCCGGCTCGATGTCCTCATAGACCTCCAACTGGCCGGCGTTGACGATGCCCATATCCATGCCGGCGCGGATGGCGTGGTACAGGAACGCCGAGTGGATCGCTTCACGTACCCCGTTGTTCCCGCGGAACGAGAAGGAGAGGTTGGAGACCCCGCCTGAGATCCTGCATCCGGGGCACGTGCGCTTGATCTCGGTCGTCGCTTCAATGAACGCGATCCCGTAGCGGCGGTGCTCTTCAATGCCCGTTCCGATAGCCAGGATGTTGGGGTCGAAGATGATGTCGCTGGCTGGAAAGCCCACACTCTCCGTCAGCAGGTGGAACGCTCTCTGACAGATTTCCACCTTGCGCTCGGTAGTGTCTGCCTGGCCTACCTCGTCGAAGGCCATCACGACGACCCCCGCACCATAGCGCCGGATCGTCCGGGCATGCTCCAGGAAGGGCTCTTCGCCCTCCTTGAGGGAGATGGAGTTGACGATTCCCTTGCCTTGAAGGCAGCGCAACCCGGCCTCCAGCACGGACCATTTGGAGCTGTCCACCATGACCGGCACGCGCGCGATCTCCGGCTCGGCCGCGATCAGGTTCAAGAAACGGGTCATGGCCTGCTCGGAGTCGAGCAGGCCTTCGTCCATGTTGACGTCCAGGATGTTGGCGCCGCTACGCACTTGCTGAAGCGCCACCTCCACGGCGAGTTCAAACTCGCCCTCGGTTATCAGGCGTCGGAAGCGAGCAGAGCCGGCGACGTTCGTTCGCTCACCAACCATGAGGAAGTTGGAGTCGGGCGTAATGCTGAGAGTTTCCAGGCCCGTGTAGTGGGTGATTTCCGCACCGTTCAATGACGGCCTCTGCCGCGGTGGAGTCGACTCCATGGCCTGGGCGATGGCGCGCACGTGTTCGGGGGTCGTGCCGCAGCAGCCTCCCACCAGGTTGAGCAGGCCGCTCTCGGCGAATTCGTGCACCAGGCCGGCGGTCGTCTCGGGCTTTTCGTCGTACTCACCGAAGGCATTGGGAAGGCCCGCATTGGGGTAACAACTCACCCAACTGTTGCTGAGCCGGGAAAGGTCCGCCACATAGGGGCGCATCTCCTTGGCGCCCAATGAGCAGTTCACCCCGACGGACAAGGGGGCGATGTGGTTCACCGAATGCAGAAAGGACTCAACGGTCTGGCCCGACAAGGTACGTCCGCTGGCATCGGTAATAGCCACAGAGATCATCACCGGCAGGTCCAGACCGGTCTCGGCTCTCACTTGCGCCAGCGCGGACAGCGCGGCTTTCGCATTGAGCGTGTCGAAGATCGTCTCCACCAATAGCAGGTCCACTCCACCCTCGGCCAAGGCCCGGATTTGATCGGCATAGTCCGCTTGCAACTGCTGGAAGGTCAGGCTGCGGAACCCCGGGTCGCCCACGTCTGGGGAGAGGGAGAGGGTCTTGCTCGTCGGGCCCACGGCGCCTGCCACGAAGCGCGGCTTGTCGGGCGTGCGTGCCGTGTACTCGTCCGCGGCGTCACGGGCGAGGCGGACCGCGGCCAGGTTGATGTCCACCGCGTGGCTTGCGAGACCGTAGTCCGCCTGGGCTACCGCCGTGGCGGTGAAGGTGTTCGTCTCGATGATGTCTGCCCCGGCTTCGAGGAACTCTCGGTGAATGGCGCCGACAGCCTCGGGTCGCGTGAGGCTGAGCAGGTCGTTGTTGCCCTTGAGAGGGGGGCCCTCGTGATTGGCGAAGCGGTCGCCCCTGAAGTCCTCTTCCTCAAGGTGCAGGTCCTGAATCATCGTCCCCATGGCACCATCCAGAATCAGGATGCGCTTGGAGAGCAGTGCGTCAAGCTGGTCACGCACGGGGCTCGAGTGGTCGGACTGGTTCATAGGGGCTAGACGTCGGCGGGGCGTTGGCCGGTCGCGATGAGAGTCATGAAGTGGGGGGGCTTGGGATCGCGCGCCGCGCGATCCACCCGGACGTCAGCGAATCCTGCTTGTGTGAGCAAGTTCTCGAGGTTGCTCTCCGTGAAGCCCAGGTGTCGGTCCTGAAGCTTGTCTCGAACCCACTCCTCCGTGTGTGCCAGTAGGTCGATCACGAGAACCCGACCACCCGGTTTGGTGATTCGCTGTGCCTCTTCAAGGGCGGACGCGGGTACGTGTGCATGGTGCAAGGCCTGACTGAGAACGACCACGTCGAAGGAGGCGTCTTCGAGAGGCAGATCCTCGATCTCTCCTTCCACGGTCTCGATGTTCTTGATGCCGCGACGGTTTGCGCGTTGGTTCAGGGCTTCGAGCATCTCGCACGAGAGGTCCACGGCGGTGACGGACTCCGCTACCTCCGCCAGCATCAGGGTCAGCAGTCCGTCCCCGATCCCCAGATCCGCGTAGCGGGCCTTTGGAGCGAGGCGAAGGATGGAACGAGCCAGCCCCTCCCAGGTTCGCCCGGGCAGGACCTGCTCACCGAAGGTGGCGGCTACGCGATCAAAGTAGGAGCGATCCTCTTCCCGCCGTCGGCGCTGCAGTGCTTCCCACCCAGCCAGATCGGAGGCGAACTCTGCAGAGTCGGCGTGGTCGGCAAGGACCTCTTCGAGCAGGGGTTGGGAGGGTCCCGACTTCAGCGAGTAGAAGTTGCGTCGGCCGGCCCGGCGGTCGGTGACAAGATCCACCTCCTTCAGGAGGGTCAGGTGCGTGGAGGTGCGACTCTGACCCAGGTTCAAGACCTCCATCAGGTCGCTGACGGAGAGCTCGCCCTGCTGCAGCATGTGCAGGATTCGCAGGCGCGTCTCATCGGCCAGCGCCTTGAGCACGCGGGTGGCGTCCACGAGAGATATCGACATATCGGGATGATACGATGTAAACCTCTCCCTGGGTCAAGAAGTCCTATTTTTCCCACAGGAGTGGGAAAACGGCCCTAGGCGGCTTCGGGGCCTTTGGCCTGGTCTGGCGCCTTCTTCTTCTCCCTGGGCGGACCGCTGCCGAGCATCACGGCCAGGGGCCGCGTGGACTCCTGGCTCGCCAGACAGATCTGCAGGGAGGCCGTGAGAGGCACGGCAAGGAAACCTCCCACCACGCCCCACAGCCCGGCCCAGACCACCACCGAGACGACCACCACCAGGGGCGAGAGGTTCAGCTCGCGTCCCAGGATGCGGGGCTCGATGAAGGAGCCCAAGGTCAGGTTCACGGCCAGGTAGGTGCTCATGATGGCCGCCGCCTTGGTCCAGCTGGCCTCCACCGCCAGAGCTGTCATCGTGGGAAGGGACCCGGCGATGATGCTCCCGAAAGTGGGGATGTAGTTGAACATGAAGGTCAGGAACCCGAAGAACAGCGCGTAGGGAATGTCGAGGGCGACCATGACCAGGTAGCAGAGGGATCCGGTGAGCAGCGAGACCACCGTCTTCACTCCCAGGTAGCGCTGGATTCCTCGGCCTATGGTGTTCAGTACCCGCTCCGCATCATCGTGCCGTTCGCCGGCGATGGAGAGGATCTTGCGTCTGAACACCGCCTGCTCGGCGAATATGAAGACCATGTAGATCAGCACCAGAACGACGTTGGCCACGAATCCGAAACCGCCGATCGCCAGGTCGCCGGCCATGCGATCAACCGGCAGCTCGCGCAAGGCTTTGGCTGCATAGCGGACGACGCTCTCGGCCATTCCCGAGGAGGTCAGGCGCGTTTCAATCTTGTCCACGATGTCAACCCAGCCACCCGTCTCGCCGATCAGGTCTTCCTGACTTTGCCCGGGCAACAGCTCCAGGCGCCCGGCCATGGGGTCCAGAGCGGGTGCCTCAGCAGATTCAGTGGTGGGCACGTTGGCCGCATCGCTTCCGCTCTCCAGGAATTTCTGCACGTTCGCGTTGAACAGCAGACCGACCTGAACAATGCCCAGGAAGAGGAGCCAGACCATCAAGATGATGGTCACGGGCGGTGGAATGCCCCGGCGCTTCAGCCCGATGACCACCGGCTGCAACATGCTCGCCAGCAGGAGAGCGATGACCAGAGGCTTGAGGATGGCGCTCCCCGTATGAACCACCCACCCCACGAGGATCGTTGCGATGATCCCAAGCAGGAACGTCAGGGCGCGGTTGGCGGGCGGCATGGTTCTAGATTAGGGCTAGGAGGGCGCTCGTTCCACGGACTAGGGGGCTCACCAGGTTCATCAACCGGGCTAGTGCCCCTTGATGCTCTTGGCAAAGGCGGCGTGTTCTCTGCGCAGGATCTTGAGTTGCTTGTCCGTCAGGCCCTTGTTCGTGCGTTCAAGCATGGTGAAGAACCAGGCCGCCTCCTCTTCCGTTACCGGACAGCCCACGTTGCCGCCTGGCCCGTCGCTGTTGATCAAGGCCGTACCTTTGCCATCGAGGATGACCATCCAGGGGATACCCCCGCCCTCGCCCTTGCGCAGGCGCTTGGCCACCTCCTCGCCGTTCGTCATGCGGTCGGTGTCGATCTTCACCAACAGGTAGCTCTTCTTCAGGATGCGCGCCACCTGCTTGCGCCCGAGGAACTCCTCGAGCTTGCCACACCAGCCTCACCAAGGGGCACCCAGGTGAATCAGGACTCGCTTGCCGCATTCGGCAGACCTGGCCAGGGCATCCTTGAGTACCAGCTCCGCGTCCAGGGGCTTGGGCTTGAGCCGCTCCAGAGTCGCGCTCAAGAGCTGCGGGTCGAGCTTCCCCTCCCCGACCCAGGCCGATGCGGGCTGGTGCGCAAGCAACTTGCCCTCCCCATCGAACACGCTGAGGGCGGGTAGGCCCTGACCGATTTTTACGCCCAGGCGCTTGGCCAGGCTACGGTCCTTGCTGTCCTTGTCTCCGTCGGCGCGCACCATCACGAACTCGTTGCGTATCAGCGTTGCCAGCTTGCGGTGCCGGTTGAGCATCTCGCCCAGGGTCTTGGTGGTCGTGCCCTCGGCGGACGTCCACATCACGAGCACTCGCTTGTTGTCGTGGGCGGCCTTGTCCTTGGCGAGCTTGTAGAGTTCGGCTGTGGTGGGCGGCGCGGGCTCTTGTGCCGGCTTCTGTGCGGGTGCCTTCTCGGGTGCCTTCTCGGGTGTCTGTGCGCCAAGACCCAGGGTGGGCAGCAGGAACAGGGGAGCCAGAAAGCGGAGGGTGATGGACATGGGATTCCTTGGAGCGGCCGATGGGGGTTCGAATAGCCGGTTACGATCTTACCCAAGGGCATCCCACTGGGGCGCCCGATTGCGCGGGATCCGGCGTCTCAGCCCCTGTCAGCCTAGCCGTTACCCATCCCGAACACCCCGCGCAGGTAGTCCAGACTCTCGCGCGCGATGCGCTCCGGGCCGGGTTCGTAGTCGAAGACCTCCACCGACATCCAGCCGTCGTAGCCCACCTCGCTCAGGGCAGAGCGGATGGGGCCGTAGTCCACGTCTCCCATGCCGGGCCCCAGCAGGCAGGGGTCGTTGGCGTGGAAGTAGTGCAGGTGCTCCCCGCTGGCGCGGATGACCTCTTCGATGGGGATCTGTTCGTGGCTCATGGCGTTGACGTCCAGGTGCAGGCGGCAGGCCGGGTGATCCACGGCGTCCACGAAGGTGCGCCCCTCGGCCGCGGACGAGAGGAAGTTGGTGTAGGAGGGGGGCAGGGGCTCCATGGCCACGGTCACGCCCGATTCCCGGGCCACCTCGCTGATGGAACGCACGGACCAGTTGCTCTGGAGCACCACGCACGATATTTCGTGCATGCCGGCAGTTCAGATGTTCAGTGCTCCAGGGGTGAAGCAGTGCAG
>MPMD02333535.1_pt1 | contig 17022 bp, 16 predicted proteins | sample 1617291 | NCBI WGS metagenome assembly MPMD02 (sample SAMN05944810, study PRJNA350692) | marine metagenome | biome: marine; feature: ODZ; material: water; isolation source: 120 m water sample filtered on 30 um supor filter | place: Pacific Ocean | collected 2012-04-09 | depth 120m m | reverse complement strand
GTTAACAAAGAAAAAGAAAGGAAAGGCAGATGTCCAAAAGCAAAGTGAATGTTTAGAAAGTTATAGTATAATTGAGACTTAAAGTAGAATGCATAACACGTTAGCATACATGCATTTCTATTTCGCGACAGCGACTATATAAAGTAGGCTATTTGATATATTGTTTTTATTTCAATAGAATCGGCAGGGTATGCTGCTGTTACTGGATTTAATTTTATGCAAATTTGAGGTATTTGAACTCAGGTATAAAACTAGCATGTTGCGAAGAAAAAAAAGAAGATGCTTAAGAACAAGGTGAACGTTTAGAAAATGATAGTATAATAAAAAATAAAAGCAGAACTCATAACTCTTTAATATTCAATATTTTCTATTTCGCGACAGCGACTATATATCACAATATTCGTCAACCAATAAATTAACTTTTTGAAGAGGAGACTAAGAAATGTTTAGGAATTTAAATCGCACTGCTTTGGTAGCATTATTGGCGGTAGGCACGCTGTTAGGGGTTCAAATCGGAATACAAGGAGCGGCGCTCAGTGGCACGTCATCGGGGAATAAGGTAGGCGTTAACGCTCATACAGCTACATGGGATGGGCACGCAGGTGACCCGCACGCAAAGGAAGGACCAGCAGATAACTATTAATAAAGTTCACAGAAGAACTTTAAACGTTTATGTGCAAGGGCTATTATACCCAAATTGAAATTAGATCAAAAGAGCTATCAATCTAGCAGAGAAGCGTAATCTTCTCTGCTAGATTTTTGTCTAATTTGTAATCAATGAACCGTAAATATTTTCTTACCCCTACCAGGGACACAGAAGTTTTTAATCCTGAATGGATATAATTATAAAAGCGCTCAACATGGGGTAGCGGGAGCATTCGTGTCAAAATTTACGGTCTGAGTTAATATTTAACATTCAAACCGTAAAACACACATCATCCTATTTTGCATCATTATGTGGCTATAAGCACAAACTGACAGAACGGTTTGTTTTTTTATTCTAATCACTTATTATAAATCTCTATTTTAAAGATAGAAATTTATCTAAAATACAATTGAATTTGCCAGGATATTCAAAAAAACCATCATGTAATTTACCTATAAAAGGTTGAAATTGATTTTTAAAATCTTTCTTAATTAATGCCTTATAAGAATCACTAATTACAGGATCATTTTCGCCAATCATAATCATGACAGGTATATTTGTTTCTTTAATCGTTTTATATTGATCATATTTTCCAGAAATGAGAGATTTTATTGCTGTAAGACGAGCTTTTCCATCAGCAACCATCGCAGCATTTAACGAGTATTCGTCTTCACTCATAGCTTTACAACAAGAACCGGAAATAAATATTTTAGCTTCGTCCTTAGTATAATGATCCTTATCAATAAATTCAGGAAAATCATCTGGAATATTAAATGCCTGTGATGGACTCTTTAGTGGTAAAGGTGGTGTTCCTAACGTTATGAGTTTTTCCACCAAAGAAGAAGTGTTTATTAACTCGATAGCAATATGGCCACCTAAAGACCAACCAAAGAAAAAAGCTTGCTTTATTTGTAGCTTTGAACAAAAATCTTTAATTGTATTAGACATATGAGATAATTGGTATTCTTTCTCAGGTATTCGCGATCGAAAACTACTTCCAAAACCAGGTAAATCTGGCGCAATGATGCGGTATTTACCAGAAAGCCCAGAAAATTGATGGTTGAAGACTTCTTTACATGAAGTATTTCCATGCAAGCAAATAAGCACTTCACCTTTAGTCATGCTATCTAAATATGCAATGTTTCCAGATTGAGTTTTAATTCTTCCTTCAAAAATATTCATGATTTATCTTTTTGAGTATATTTTAGTTACTGTAATATTTACCACGTACACCATATCAGGTTTTAATAATAGTTCCATGATGATAAATCTTATCAGGTAAAAAGTAAATATAACGACCGTTTTATTTACATATTTATTATTTAAAAGATATAAATTATATTCTACTTGGACAAAAGTAAAGAAACATTGGCAATAATTCAAAGTAAAACATAAATTACTTGCAGAGAGTTTATTAACCTTATGGAGTTTATATGAAAATCGGTTATGCAAGGGTATCCACTCTTGAGCAAAATTTAGATTTGCAAGTTGATGCACTAAACAAAGCAGGATGTAAAAAAATAGTCAAGGATGAATTAACAGGATCAGTTGCAGACAGACCAGGAATAAATAAGATTAAAGAAATATTAAGAGATGGCGATACGCTTGTTGTATGGAGACTAGACCGCTTGGGAAGATCTCTTAAACACTTGATTGAGTTAATTAATAAGTTTGAAGAAGATAATATTTCATTTCAAAGTCTAGAAGAAACAATAAATACAAAAACATCTACAGGAAAATTAATCTTTCATCTATTTGCATCTTTGGCTGAATTTGAGAAAAATCTTATTTCAGAGAGGACAAAGGCAGGTCTCGAAGCTGCAAGGGCAAGAGGTAGACAGGGAGGCAGACCCAAAAAGCTGAACAAAGATAAACGAATGCTTGCAGTAGATTTATATGAGAGCAAAAAGCATTCCATAAAACAAATTTGCTCTACTGTAGGCATAAGCAAACCAACTCTTTATAAATACATTAAGGAAAGTAATGTACGGAAATAAAATTTCTGAAGAAGAAATAATTCGAGATTGGAGTTTTAGTTCAAAAGATAGGCAACTAATCTCTACTATTAATAGAAGTAATAGACTATGGTTTTCTATTGAACTTTCTGGATTTAAACTTTTTGGGCAGTTTATTGAAAATCCTAATGAACTGAGCAGCAGTATTATTGGATACTTATGCAAACAATGAGAAATCCCAATTGTAGCTACTGTTGACTTACCTTATAGAGAAGCAACCAAAACACATCATAAAAAACTAATATTTGAATATTTAAATTTTTCAAAATTCAGTAACGCATTACCAGTATTTAAATCTTGGATGAAAAAGAAAATAGATGAAGGTTTCATTCTGGTTGATGAAATTTATCCCCTAGCGGAACAATTTCTTATTCAGAACAGAATTATGCTTCCAACAAAATATAAATTAAAAAGAGAAATTAATTCTATTTGTTTCCAACAGCAAGAATTGATTTTTAATTGCATCTATAAGAAAATACCTAAACAGATAATTCCAATTTTAGATCAGGTCCTTGAAGTTATTGAAGATGAACAGTGTTCCTGGTTCCAAAAATTTAAAGAATATCCTGGATCTTCAACAATAACTCAACTAAAAGATTATCATATTAAGATATGATAAAATAAGTCAGATAGATTTAACTCAAATAAACTTTTCGAATATCTCTCCAGCCTTCGGTAAACATTTATACAAGTTAGGAAAATACTATGATGCTAGGGATATTAAACGTTTCAGGCCTCATAAACGATATGCATTTTTATTGGCCTTTATAAAAGAAGCAAGAAAAGTTTTAGCTGACTACATAATAGAAATGCATGATCAATATGTATCCAATATTTGTAGAGAGTGCAAAAATATACATGAAAACCAAATGAGGCAATTTAAAAGCAGAAATGAGAAAGCAATAGATTGCATAGAAAAACTTGTTGATTACTTATTGTGTCAGGAAGATTCAGCTGTATTAAATCTTACAGACATCTATAAAAAAACATCAGAAAAACAGTTTATAAAAAATGCAAGAAATGACATGCGAGAATATAAAATAATCAGTAAATTTGGATATGCCAATTTATTACAAAATAGATATACCAGTATGCGACGTTATTTTCCAGAATTCTTAAAGTTGCCAATGGAGGCGGAAAAAGGAAGTTCTATTTTATTAAATGCCATAAAACTACTAAATACTCTGGATAACAAGCATACAATTTTACATGATAATATTGGGTTTATTGATATTTTAGATAATAAAATCAGATCTTCTATCTATGATAAAAACGGTAAAATTAAAAGAAGCCTATGGGAAATAGGTTTGGCTATAGCAATAAGGGATAACTTTCGATCAGGGAATATTTTTCTCTCTGAAAGCAATAAACATGTTTCTTTTTGGGATTTGATATATAACGAAAAACAATGGGAATATGAAAAAGAGAAAGCATACATAAAGCTTAAATTAGAAAAGGAACCTGTTAAAGCCATTAAAAAGTTGTGTGATACTTATGACCAAACCGCATTAAATGTTTCTAATATAATATTAAAAAATGATTTTGCTGAAGTTAAAAATGGAAAATTAAAGTTTAAAAAACAAGAACCTGCAGATGCCCCGGAAGATGTCAAAAGAATACAATCACTTATATCTTCTTACCTGCCAAAAATAAAAATAGAACAGCTTATTATAGATGTAGATAGGTTGACTGGTTTTACCAAGTTTTTTACACCTTTGCACGGTCAAAAAAGTGAACCTAAACTTTTCTATAAAACATTAATTGCAAGTATTATTTCTCAAGCTACAAACCTTGGTATTGTAACAATGCAAGATTGTACAACAGATATTTCTGTAGAAATGATGAGGCATACATCTGATACTTATATAAGAGAAGAAACCATAAAATCTGCCAATGTTGAAATTGTTAATAAACATAGCATGTTAGAGTTAAGTAGAATACATGGTGAAGGAGATTTCTCATCTTCTGATGGTCAAAGATTTGCTGTCACTGCCAGTAGTTTATTGTCATCATTTTATCCACGATATTATGGATATTATGAGAAAGTTCTTGGCATATATACTCATACTTCAAATCAGTATTCAGTCTATAATACTAACGTTATCTCTTGTTCTCCTAGAGAATCTCTTTATGTAATTGATGGTCTTTTGGACAATAATACAATTCTCTCAATAAAAGAACATACGACTGATACAGAAGGGTATACTGAACATATATTTGCCTTGTGCTACTTGTTAGGAATACAATTTATGCCGAGAATAAAAAATTTAAAATCCCAACAATTATACAGGATAGATAAAAAATAAGAACTTTGAAAATATTGATGAAATATTAAACAAAACAGTAAATCTGTCTCTTATTGAAGAGCAATGGGATCAAATGGTAAGGATCACTGCATCTCTTAAAAATAAAATTTCTCCTGCACATGAGGTAATTAGAAGACTTTCTAAAGGTGTTCACTCAGATAACTTATCTAAAGCTTTTTCGCAACTTGGAAGACTGGTAAAATCAGAATTTATTTTAAGATATATTTCAGATGAAAAATTAAGACAAAAAATTCAAAAACAACTAAATAAAGGAGAGCATAGGCATGCTCTTTCAAGATGGATATTTTTTGCAAATCAAGGGAAATTTCAAACTGGTGATTATGAGGAAATAATGAATAAAGCAAGCTGCTTAAGTTTGGTATCTAATGCTGTTCTCTACTGGAATACTATAAAAATTAATGAAATTATAAATCAACTCAAAAAAAATGGAGAGAGAATAAGCGATAAAACTTTATCACATATTTCTCTACTGCCATATAAACATATTGTTCCAATGGGAACATATTTTATAGATTCTGATTTAAAGTGAGTAGATGTGGATTTATACGGTTTGAAAGTAAAATATTAATTCAGACCGTAAATTTTGACACGAATGCTCCCGCTACCCCTAGTCCTGCAAATGATAGTGTTTATATGCAGCCAATAGAAATGTTTAAATCAGAAAAACACTATTATTCAACAATATTTCATGAATTAACCCATTCGACAGGCCATGCAAGCAGATTAAAAAGGTTAGAAAATGATTCTTTAAAATTTGGTTCAAAAACTTATGCAAAAGAAGAATTGTTAGCCGATTTGGGTGCAGCTTTTTTAATGTCAGAAGCTAACTTGGTAGTAGATATTAAAAACAGAGCTGCTTATATACAAAACTGGTTAACTGTTTTAAAAAATGATAAGAGATTAATTCTTACCGCTGCCGGGAAAGCTGAAAAAGCTGTAAATTATATTTTAAATAGAAAATTAGAAACTAAAAAAGATCGTAGTAAAGAACATAAAGCTGCATAAAACTAAGGCAGCTTTATCGCTGTCTTAGTTTATTTAAACGCCCTCTGATTCACCCAGGTAAATTCTTTTGAATATACCTGGCTTCCATCAGACCGCCAAGCCCCATAGGTGTTAACCTAATACCATAACCTGCTTATACAGAAGAAATGAAACACTAATAATTATAATATTCTAGATTGATTTATATGTAATGGCAAAACCTTGACCATCTTTTTAGTTTAAAATTGGGTTCTATATTTTTATTTTCTAAAGTAATAATATAAAAGGAGATCAAAAAATGAGCAGAGGTGGTTTAATGGTAAAGGAATATTTTCTAATCTAATTATTTGTGTGTATCATAGACATGGTTGACAGTTTTTAAGCTGCTTTAATTTTAGTTACTCCCATCAATTCCTACTGAACAACCTACTGCAACTATACTTCCAGTATTGCATGTTTCCCATCCGTTAGCAGAACTCCCTGAACGGCACCATCCATCTGCAGGGGTGATGCCTGGAGTACAATCACCTCCTGAAGCACCATTAGTGCCACCAAAACATGTAGCAGTGGCATTTACACCATCCTCACAATGAGGATTAGCAGAAGTTCCTTCATTGCACATCTCTCCAGTAGTAGTCAAAGCACTGCTACCTGGACCAGAACAAATCATAATCGTATTATCTGTATTTAGCTTACAAAGTTTTGGACTTTTATATTTCATAACGACCTCTATAGCACAATTTTTATTAACTCTATAAATATTATCACATCTTGCAAATAAAATCCATGAGTACTTACCTGACAGATGGAACAAATTAAGAAATCAAAACTAGAAATATAACAGAATTTAATGCCTAAAATGATAGCCGACTAGCACGGTGCAGATTTTACCCTTACATTTATATTAAATTCTTTATTTTTTTAAGCGAGAATAAAGAAAGCTATAACAATTGTAAAGATGATTTCCAGTGTGATGATTTACTCAACTATGACAGTATATTTTATGTTATAGGAAAAAATAGAATATAAAGGAATTATTTAATGAATGTTAAAAAAAACACCAACTTTCTGCCGATATTTTTAAGGAATTAATAACTAGAGAAGAGGTGTTAAATATTGCTAAAAAAACAAAATTTTTACAACGCAAAGGAGGCAAAATAGACTGTTACGACTTATTGTTGACCTTAGTTTTTAGGACAGCTTCCTCATTACCAATCGGTTTAGGTCTATTAACTACTTTTTTAAACTGTCTTGTTAGCAGAACTGCTTTGCATAAAAAATTTAATGAACGATCAGTTTTATTCTTCAAAAAATGTTTATTCCTAGTAATGAGCAAACGCTTAACAGAGAGTATGGCTCCAGATATTTCAGTTTTTAATAAATTTAACGAAGTAATGATTATTGATAGTAGTCGTTGGGATATACCAGATCACATGAGTTGGTTATTTGCTGGCTATGGTGGTTCAGCATCCAAGGCCAATTGTAAAATACAACTATGTTATGATTATAAAACAGGAGAAGCAAAAATTATACAAGCTACGAGAGGTACTATAGCAGATCAGAAATATGGAAGAGCTTTGCCAATCATAGCATCTACAGGTATGCTTTTTATATTTGATCTTGGGTATTGGGTTTTTGATATACTAAAGGATATTAGAGATAAGAAAGCATTTTTTTTGAGTAGATATAGAACCCAGGTAGAATTATGGATTTTTGATAAAAATGATAAACCTGTACGTTTAAATTTTATTGAATGGTTAAATGGCCAACAAAAGAATGCTGTTGAATTACAGGCATATATACAAAAGTACAAAGAATATTTACCTGTAAGAGTAATAGCATGGAAGATACCAGAAGAAATAGCAAATCGTAGAAGAATGGATTTAAAATATAAAGCTCAAAAGAAGGGAAGGACTCCTAAAAGTCACTCTCTTGCTTTCTGCTCGTGGTCGGTATTTGCAACAAATGCAGATGATTCATTGATATCAGGAGAGATGATTAGAACATGTTATAGAATAAGGTGGAACATAGAATTAATATTTAAAGCCTGGAAAAGTGTTCTTAATATTCATAAAACAAATGTCAGAACTAACACTAATAGGTTCAGATCTGAATTGTATGCAAAATTGATTCTTACTGTTATAATACATAGATTGTATAAATATATTCATTTACTTATGTGGAAGGATGAGAAAAGAGAATTGAGTATAGACAAATTTTGGAAATATATGGCTTCAAATAAACAAAAACTGCATGAAATGTATAAACAGGGAGTCAATAATTTTATCAATTATATTAATCAAACTCTTACTCATATAATCATGTCATGCAAAAAGCATCACCAAAAAAGTAGACATACCTCCTTACAAATGATTGATAATATGTTGGGTGATATACTGCCAATAAAGGTTAAAGTTTATGTTTACAATAAGGCCTATAAGTAGCGTAGGGTTCGTGAAGTGCCATCTGTGATTTTTTGAGTTCCTTGTTATGTCTATGTAATTGTACTTATAGGATTTGTAGTATTTATATTGCGCATAATCGTAACAGTTAACGATATTGTTATGTTATAAGTTCCGTTACATCAACTTATAGGTACTACTATTTGTATTTAGTTTAAACATAAGAGAATGTAATAAAGCCTAAACAGTTACCGTTACATTTTAGAAATTGAACTATTTTGCATAAAAAATTGGATTTTCAATAATAATTACAAAGTATAAAAATTTAAATATTCATTTTTTAGCAGTATAACACATTGTAATAACGTGTGTTATAAATGTTGGCACTTCACGGGCTCTACGCTACTTATAGGCCAATTTTATGATGAGGTAGAAAAATTACCCAAAAATGCCATTATTTTTATTGATTTTGTGTAAAAAATGATGATTTTAGTTCCGCCTTTATACATTATCGGAAATCAATATTCTCTTTCTAATTACTTAAGTTTGTTATAAATATGTCAATTTTGCGTCAGAGCGCAAGTTCCTTACCCAAGGGCCTATTTTAAGAAATACATTCGCTTTCCATAAAAACTGCAATAATCATTTTTTAAAATATTCAGGTTCAAATACTGTAATATTAACACTGGGCATTTTAGTGTACAATTTTTATAGTTCGCATTACTGTGCGGAAGGCGAACTATAATGAAGATTATTTTGTGTTGAATACTTTTATCATTTGTGTCTGGTTCTTTTCTTTCTGCAAAAAATAAAACCCGTGTTTCTTGTAGTAAGAAATTAATCTGTTCTCATCTTTACATTCTAGTAATATAATTCTACCGCCTATTAGATGCTGTACAGACTTAAAAACACTATATACATTCTCTAAAATTATTGCTAAATTTATTTGATTATCAAAGGCATAATTTTTTCCTACTTGCCCTAATAACAACGTTCTAACCTCTGTTGCATTTCTCGATATTCCATCAATTTTTTTTACCATTGATTTTGATATCTTATTGTCTTCTACAGAGATTTTAATATCAATTTCTTTGAAAGAGATTGTAAAATATGCTAAAAGTCCTTTGCTAATATTTTCTTTATCAAAAATTAAATATGTTCTAGAGTTATGTGTCTCTTCAAATCTTTTTGCATTCTTTTTTAGAAACCTTTCAACATCTTTATCTCTATGACAGGAAAAAGCATCTAAAATATTCTGGTAGTTCTTTGGCAGAGAAGTTATTAAATCTTCGAGTTTGATAATGAGCGTTTTAATAGATCAATACCTTTTCTAGATTCAAGGTCAATGGCTCTAGTTTTTACCCTGAATGGGCGTGAAGATTCCATTGCAGTACTTAACCTTTCTACTGCATTCTTATCTTTAATAATAAATCTTTTTCTAAAAGAAGATGTTGCCATTGTTGATTCCTTTATATAAATATAATACACTCATACAATACCTATTATATAGAACTTGTCAACCTTTTTAAATATCCCACTATCCAAGAAGTATTAAAAATATATTTTAAGTGCATGAGTTAGGTTTGTTGAGCTTACTCAAAATATTTATGATTGCCGTATATGTTGCAAATCATAAATGACGCTCCACTATACTGTATGTATTGCATGAATCTTTAACTATGCAGTTAGAGTACCCTGTGATTGCACACAACACAACCAATCTATGCATTTTATTTCGTCCAGTATACCTTGTGCGAATAATTAAAACAGGACTATTTATAATTAGAGCACAAGCTGTGGCCCAATTACCTTTTGGACATATAATTTTATAGATCTTTTATTTTATCATATTGGTTGTTTCTGTGATCTCGCAAAGGGCCATTTACACACGTTACCTTTCCGTACCCATATTATATAAAATTTTTCATTAACAAAGTATTGAAAATAAAAAGTTAAATGAGTTTTGAAACAATTGCTACGATGTTATTCTTTTGCCCCCCAGTCAAAATTGATTAGCCTCGAAAATTAGATTGTTGTATACAATATGTATATAATATATGTGATTAATAAACGTAAATGTCAGTAACTGACAAGAGGATTAATTCAGTATAAATGCATTCTTTAACGACCAATCTCACCAGCAATTTTGGAGCGTAGCGAAAAAATTGTCTGAGTGTAGCGCCTTGTTATATTTCTTCATTTTCGATTATATCCAAAATTGCTTTTGTAGAAAATTCTTCTATAGTTTTTATTCTCACATAGTCCTCATATAGTGCGTTAATTATATTCATATTTTCCGCACTTGTTTCAAGTACTCTTAATTTCTTTACGTCGTCGCTAGATACGGTAGGGTATGAAGTCCCTGACTGGTACATTTCAATTTGAGCCAATCCTAGTTCATTCCTGATAAATGCAGCTATATAGTATTTATAGTTTGTCGCTGATGTTCTAAATATTACAAAACCATTTTTAGAGGCAAAAGAAACAAGAGATTCGGATTCGTTAACTACAATTGAGTTTGAGTTCAGATATGGTCTAACTTTTGATATTAATACGTCTCCATGAACAACTAATGCTTTTGATGATTTTGGTAGCTTTTCAGGATAATCAATTACTGAGTCGTCAATGATTCCAGTGAGATTATTAACACTACCAATTTCTATATATTCCACTACCTTCTTTTTATCAACTTCTTCTGTGAAAGTAGGGGCTTCTTTTCCGTAATGCTCTATATTTTTAGAAGAAACGTCCCTTTTAGAAAGAAATTTTCTTAGCTTTCTGAAACCTTCATTGTGATAGTGTGGATCCCATCTCTCACATAAATCATTTTTTTTTCTAGTAGAAGCGATTGTTTTTTCGACTCTAAATTCTTCAAACTCCTTGAAAAATATTGAGTTTATTTTTTCCAGAATATTTTTTCCATCTTTTCTCTTTTTTGAGGCTTCATCAAAAAGTTTATTAACTTGAATCAACTTTTCTTTGGTAGGTTTAGGTATTTGGATTTGATTAACCATTGGTGCTGTTAGGCTTGGTTTTCCTCCTCCACTAAAAAATCGTTTAATTTGTTTTTGCCCAACTTCTGAAATCAAGGTCATAGCCACATAGCAAGAAATAGAAGTATCTTTCAATCTAACTATAATAATATTTGGGCTTATATTTGCTTGGGTGAATTCACCTAAAAATATTGATACTTTTCCTGTACTCATTCCTCTGACAGAGATTAAAATATCAAATGGTAGAAGCTGTGTTTTTTTGAAAGTATTATGGACATCGTCAGATATGTAGGCTACGCGGGAATAATCTACAAATGGTTGCTTCATATCACTGATTCTTATGATAGGTATTCCAATTCTGGAGTACTTGAATCCATAACAGTTTGGATCCCTAACTATTGTGTCTTTGAGTTCTTCTAGTATCCAAGACTCAAAATCATCTTCTTCTGCGAAGTAGAATCGCACATCAAATCTCTTAATTAATTGTGAAGCATTTATTTTAGAGTGCATCGACATCTTCCCAAACGGTATGTTCTTTACAGAAACCATTCCAACCTTTTAGAGTTTGACTAACATCCTCATTAATAATTTTTCTACCTTGTTTGTCTCTAAGAAATTCTCCGTAATCATTCATTAAATACTTTATTGTTCCATTTTTATTCCCTTCATATCCAATTTCTTGAATATCGGCCATAAAAACATCATAATCATTTTCATTTAATTTTTTAATTCGTTTTTTATTCAGCTTTTGTAAAAACATAATTGATGCTTTTACATTTGCTCCATGAGGTATGAATGTAGAGTAAGGTAAAGATACAACGGCTACCAACTTAGCTTTACTTAAAATAAAGTCTCTAACATATTGTAATGAAGGCCCTGACAATATTGCATCAGGGAGGACAATCCCTATCCGACCTCCCTCTGCTAAAAATTCTAAACATCTCTCTATAAATAAAATATCTGGAACTTGACTATCTAAGACTTTTTCTGACTTTACATATTTTCCAGATTTTTTAATCCACTTATGACCAAGCGATAATGACCTCAAGATTGTCTTATCAGTAACCTTTCCTTTTTTACCAAAAGGGGGGTTTGTTAATATTACTTGTACAGAGTCATAGTCAACATTTGGAGAGCTAGCTGTTTTTGCGGCTTTCTTAATTTTATCGATACCAATTAATGAATTAGAATGAAAGATTCCTGTATGACCATCTTCTTCAAGTATCATCCTCATTTTCGATACTCTTACTAACGAAGGGTTGAAATCTATACCTATCAATTTTTTTAAAGCAAAATTTGTTTTCGCTTTTTCATAGTCCACAGGATTAGAAACTGCATCACTTAAATTTCTTTCAACATGTTTCATAGATGAAACTAAAAACCCACCTGTTCCACAAGCAGGATCCATGACGACTTCGTTCATGTTAGGGTTTATCATCCTCACGGCCAAATCAATTATTGGATCTGGGGTAAAAAACTCTCCTCTATCGCCTCGCTGATGTGCATAAACAAACTTTTGAAAAGCAAGACCTTTGATGTCCCGTGAGGAATGAGAGAGATCATAGTTTTGTAACTGACCAACGACAAATGCTAATGTTGATAATTTAAGGTTTATTATTTCATCTTTTAAAAATATATCTTTATGTTGAGATTTGGCTAAGTTAAGTAATTTTTCAATTCTCTTTTTAAACGCATTTTCTTTTCCTTCTTGAACCTCATCAAACTCTTCCTCCGTAATACCAAACTTACATACTTTGGATGTATAGTCCTTCTCATCCATAAGCTTGATAAACAGAATTTTAAGCATTTCATTAAATACTTGATCTTTAAGATGTCCATCATTTACGTAAATATGGTTATGACAGCTTTCAAATGCTTTAACTAATTCGCTTGCAGGTTTTAATGAGTCTTTTCTAGGTAATCCTAATGGTTCATCTTTCCTTGGTATGTTATATGTGAGTTTCCAATGCGGTGCTTTCTTAAGGCGACGAATATATACAATATCGTCTCCGTTAAACCAAATTCCATATTGTGCGGACTCAACTCCAGCTAAATATGTTTTAAGCTGTTCAATTCCGTCACTTCTATCCTTTCTCTTACATTCAATAATCGCAAAAATATTGTCTTGGTTTTTGTTTTTTAAGTCATTAAAAATAACTACATCAGCAGGGCCAATTAAAGTGCTACCTTTTTGCACTCTAAATTCAGGTAACATTTGATCCAAGTCGTATCCATATTCTTTATGAAGCCTTTCCTCAATAACAACTTTGGCTTCTCTATTTTCTGGAGTATTTTGAATTTCATCTTTAGTGATATAATCATAAAGTTTTCCTTCTTTAGGCTGCTCCAGACCTACCGATGATTCTATGACATCATTTACTTTATTCATTTTATCCTTCATTATTTTATCTGGTGTCGGTGAAAAATATAACTATTAACTTATTATATATTATTTTTAACCAGAAAAACATTAATAATATCCACTGTTCTTGTTATTATTTAGCATGTTAAATAATAATGATATTTTGTGTTAATTAAACATCTTTTTAATAATTATAACTTCATTTTTCTTTTGTCGAAAAATGAAGTATGATTTTATACTTAATACACATCTACCGCATGACATCAGATTATTGTAATATACTGCTTTCTTTATCATGAAATACTTATTTACACCTTTTTTTAAAAAGGCTTCTTTTGACTATAAGTCAAAAAGTTTTTAAATATAAGAACATCTAATTTGTATTTAATTTGTTTACAATGATGTCTTTTTGAAAACTTAACTATTCAATATAATCTTTATACTTCTATACAATCCTTTCTTGTATAGCTTTTTCTACAATAGCTGCAGTGTGTAATCATATGTGTTAATATCTGAGACTCTTTCATAGAATCAGATTCTTCGAATAAAATAACTTCAGGGTGATTCTTTACGTTTGGTTTATTAGGGCACTTCCACTTTTTATCCATGCTAAAAATCCTTTTTTTAAAACGTTATTTTACCTACTTCATCTTATTTATTTTTAAAAAGCCTACGACTATACCCAGTGATTGGGTTATGTTACTATTTTTTAGCTGTTGATAATTTTTTAATAGATTTTATAGAGTCTTATTGTTTATAAGGATATGAAATCACCTTAAATTAACCTCAAACTTATTTAAGAAAGAGTTGAAACATCCAGCATTCCAACCCGTTTTTTCAGCTTTACTCCTGGCTTAAACCTAACAACAGAATGTGCAGGAATAATAACTTCATTTTTAGGTTTATTTGGATTTCTGCCTTTTTTTTGTTTTCTTTCTATAACTTGAAATGTACCAAAGTTTCGAAATTCAATATTATTACCTGTGGCAAGTTCATCTGATATACAGTCAATAGTTTTCTGGACAATTTCGGCTATTTGATTTTGAGTAAGTTTTTTGTCAGAGCTTAAATTATCTTGTCCGTTTGCAATTTTAAGAATCAGGTCGCGTTTGGTCATGTGAATTTCCTCTTGTGTTAAGATGGTTGATTCTGTAATATTATACAGCTGTGAATATTTTCTAGTTCAAAAACAACTTTTTTTATATAATCCGCCCTCTGATTCAGCCCGGTAAATTCTTTTGAATATACCGGACTTCTGTCAGACCCCGATTCCCACCATTTTTTAGCGGATGACCATAGGTCATATTCTTTTTCCATAATGCAAAGTCTATGGGCGTGTTCCCTGAGGTCTTTCGACCTCTTTGCCATGCGTTTAGAAATAAAGCTCTGTCTTTTTGTATTCACAAAAAGTTATTTCAACCGAACCGTGCCGCTCCGAGTAAAATAATCAGCTTAAAACCCTCCTTTTTTGTAATTTTTAATAAACTTTTTTGTACCAAAAAACCCTAAGAAAAATTACAACCACAAAATACGCCAGCGATTTTGTTAAAAGAAGCATTTTAGCTGTCCGCTTCATTTCCTCACCCGAGGGTGTCAAAGAGGTCGAAAGACCTCAGGGAACACCAAATTAACATCAAGGGTAGGGCAGTATCCTACCTGAAAGACTTTTAAGGGTATAGAAGTTATGAAGAATTTAAACAGAAATATTTCCAGCAATGAATCTTTTTTATTCTATTCAAATGATAACGGATATGTGTATCAAGATAGTGCTGATTTCCATAATCAGACATCTAACTATAACTTATGTGACTCGCCAAATATCACTTTAAATAAAAGAGAAAGAATTAATACAAATGCCCAGGCTAAAAGCCTTTTAAATAAGCCTATTCCAGCACTAACAAAGCAGGATAAAAAAATATTATCTCAATACACTGGTTTTGGTGGAATTAATAAAAATGAGTTCGGTTCATTAAGCCAGTTCTATACAGATTATTCAACTGTCAGAGTCATTTTTAAGGCAATAGAGGATTCAAGTTTTAAATATCATAACATTTTAGAACCAGCAGCAGGAGCAGGGGGCTTTGTAGGCAATAAACCGTATAAAAACTGGACGACTATAGAACTTGACTATCTGAATTATCAAGTTTTAAATAGACTCTATCCAAAAGCCTTAAACTATAATTTAAGCTTTGAGGATTTTAATAAAAAAGGTTTTGATCTTATTATATCAAACATACCTTTTTTAGAGTCCAGAGGATTAAGAGTAAATAAAAATAGACCCGATATAAAAGCCTTGCATGATTTTTACTTTCTACATGCTTTAGATTTATTAAACGATAATGGTCTACTAGTTTTTATTACTTCCATTTATACAATGGACAGCAGAAAAAAAAGCGATATCAGAAAAGAAATTGTATCTAAATCAGACTTACTTAATGCTTTTAGACTACCAGTAAAGCACTTTGCTAAAAGTGCTCATACTGATACGCCGGCAGACATAATAATTCTACAGAAAAGACCTTTAAATACGGAAATATCAGAAGAACAGAAAAATATAAATGAATCATTTATTAATGTTACGACAAAAAATGATTTAACTGTCAATAATTTTTACCTGCAAAATTATAGCAACTTTTTAGGCACTCCCGAAGTCCATACAAACAGGTTCGGCAAAAAGTTTGCCGCTCCGACAGGAGAAACACAGCTAAATAAAATTACTTTTGAACTGCAAAGAAAATATATAGCTGAAAATATTCAGAAAATTCAAATAGATAATACCATTCCTTTAAATTCTAAAGAATTTGAAGAATGGGAAAAAGACAATACCAAATATTTAATAAAAAAGAATGTAACTATTACAGATAGAGACGGAAAAGGATTTAATAAAATTGATGATAATTTCTATGATAGCTTTTTTTATACTCAAAATGAATCTGAATTTATATATTATGCTCTTTATAAAGAAATTAAATTTGATGATATTAGAGGCATAGCAAGATTATATAACAAAGTAGATAATAAATTATCTGATCAGATTTTAATATTACATAGAATATTAAACCTTGCTGATAAATTCCAAAATAGTAATTATTCATGCTATACAGAGTCAGCAGAAAAACTTGTAAATACTTACCGGAATAAATATAAAATATCAGTTGTTAATGACAGGAAACTTAAAAGTTTCTTTAAAAAGTATGATGCTTTGTCATTTTATTATGACCTTTCAACACTCTTTAATAATGATTTTAAACTTTCCAATGTATTTTTTGAGCAGGTTAAATATGAAAATTCAG
>MPMD02323936.1_pt1 | contig 17217 bp, 15 predicted proteins | sample 1617291 | NCBI WGS metagenome assembly MPMD02 (sample SAMN05944810, study PRJNA350692) | marine metagenome | biome: marine; feature: ODZ; material: water; isolation source: 120 m water sample filtered on 30 um supor filter | place: Pacific Ocean | collected 2012-04-09 | depth 120m m | reverse complement strand
GGATTACAAGATATATAAATAATCTTTTTAGCTTCAAATTTTGGTAAATAATCTGTCATAAATTTGTGCATGCCTGCCCGGGGAGGATCCACAACAATGATATCGGGTTTGGGGTATTTTTTCCCCTTACTAAACTTGAAAAAATTATCCAAGTTTGCCACATGAAATTTTACATTCCCTATTTGATTGTTGACTGCATTCCGTGTGGCATCTTCAACGGCCGAAACAATAACTTCAAAGCCATGGACTTCCTTCGCCTTTTGGGCCAGAAATAATGATATAGAACCAGTCCCAGAATAGAGATCATAAACAACTTCATCGCCGTTTAAATTGGCTCCAGCCAAAGCAGTCTCATATAGTTTTTCTGCCATAACAGTATTGGTTTGAAAAAATGAATTGGCCGATATTTCAAATGAAAGGTTGCCAATTTTTTCTTCTAATACTGGCTTCCCATGTAAGAGCAACTCATATTCACCAAATGAAACATCTGCTTTCCGTGTGTTAATATTATTCACTACTGTTGTGATTTGTGGGAAAGCATCAATCAATCCATCCACCATTGGTTTGAGTAAATCAGTATTTTCGTAAGAGGTCACAATATTGACCATAATATCGCCAGTGTTGTGCCCAAACCGAAATGCTAAATACCGTAAAAACCCATTATGTGTTCTTTGGTTATAGGGTTTCAGTGTTAATTCCTGGGCGAGCGTTTTGGCTTTATTAAGAATTTCGTTCCCTAATTCCGGCATGAGATGGCAAATATCTATATTTAAAATTTTATCCCATCGTTTTGGAATATGCATCCCCAAAGCAAAATCTCTTTCTACATTTTCCGGTTCTCCTGGTAGTACCCAACGGTTATTTGAAAAAGTAAACTCCATTTTATTGCGATAATTAAATATATTTTCTGCTGGTATCACTTCATCCGATGTAAAATCATCGAGGCCTGCCTGTCGCTGGAATATATTTTCTACCTGTTGTTTTTTCTGAGCAAGCTGTTCAGCATAATCCAGTTGTTGAACTTTACATCCACCGCAAACCGGAAAATGTTCACATATAGGGTCTACCGCGTATTTCGATTCTGAAAGAATTTCCAATGGTCTTGCCTCTCCAAACCCTTTTCTTTTGCGATATAATAATGCGCGAACTTTTTGGCCAGGAATAGCATTTTTAACGAAAATAACGAAATCATTTACTCTGGCAATTCCTTTGCCGCCATAGGCTAAAGATTCAATGGTTAATTCAAGCTCTTGGCCCTTTTTTACTAATGGTTCAGTCATTTGTTTTAATTAATTTTATTATAAAATGAGAATGTGTGTGAAGTGTTTGTTTTTAAGAATACAATTCTAAAAAACGAATGAGAAGCGATTTTAAATCTTGAATGCCTTTATCGGCATTTTCCATTGTCTGTTCATGGCTCAACATCTCATCGCTCATTCCTGCGGCCATATTGGTAATAACAGACAATGCGGCTACTTTCATTCCAGCATGGCGGGCCAATATTACTTCTGGTACGGTGGACATACCTACTGCATCTGCGCCCAGTTTTTTTGCAGCGCGTATTTCAGCATGTGTTTCAAAACTTGGACCACTGAACCAAATATAAACCCCTTCATATAGAGGAATGTTTTTATCCTTTGCAATTGAATGAAATGTAGATCGCATGGATTGATTATAGGCATCATTCATATCAACAAATCGCTGGGTGCTTTCTTCGCCAAACAATGGATTTACACCTGTAAAATTAATATGATCGTTTAAAAGCATGACACTCCCCGGTGTTGCTTCTTCCATTAAACTACCCGCAGCATTGGTTAGAATTAATGTTTCACACCCCAGAGCTGCCAATGTACGAACAGGAATTTTCATTGCATCTACGATACCGGATTCATAATAATGCACCCGCCCTTGGCACACAACTATTTCTGTATTGTGAATTTTTCCTAAATGGAGATTACCTTGATGTCCAGATACACCTGCATCCGGGAATCCATCTAGGTCATCATATGATAATGATACTGAGTCCTCTAATACATCCACAAACGACCCTAAACCGGATCCAAGTATTATACCTACTTTTGGCTTAATCGCATGTGATTTTGATTGAATATATTCAACTGTTTTATTGATGTTCATCATTTTTTCTATTGTTTGTTTTCAAATGCCAACTGGATGCCAAGTCGTCTTGGTTTCTAACGTATTTAAAATACGATAGGGGTCCTGTACATTTTTACTGAGCCAGTTTTCATCAGTGTATACAATGGGGCGTTTCACATTCAATGCCGCATTTTCCTGAACGAGCTTGATTTCTTCTGATTCATTGCCGCAATACACAATTGCATTCACATCCATGTGAGAAGAAAAATGGTCTAACAATTCGGAGCGATATCCGGTTAAGATATTCACAACCCCACCGGGAACATCGGATGTATGCAATACTTCTGCAAATGTAATTGAACATAATGGCTTTTCTTCTGACGCAAGTACAACCACTGTATTTCCACCGGCGATAATGGGCGCTATGATTGATACCAAACCAATTAGGGATGAATTGTTTGGCGCCAGGGCAGAAACCACCCCAGTTGGTTCAGGATAAGAAAAGTTAAAGTAAGATGAAGCCACTGGATTTACTCGACTAAAAATCTGCTGATATTTATCTGCCCATCCTGCATAATAAATCAATCGATCAATCGATTGGTTTATTTCATTTCCAGCTTCTTTTTTCGAAGATCCTTGAAGGATTAACTCATCCATAAACTGACTGCGCCTACCCTCAAGTATTTCACCAATCCTATATAAAATTTGGCTCCGATTATAAGCTGTTCTGGAACACCATCCAGAGAATGCATCGCGAGCGGTAACCATGGCATTTCTAAAATCTTTACGTGATCCTCTACAAATATTCACCGCTCCCTTATTGTTGGCATCCACCCATTTAATATATCTTCCCGATTCTGTTCTTGGGAATTTTCCACCAATATAAAGCTTATATGTCTTTTTTATATCTTCTCGTTGACTCATAGTATCATTCCCTTCTATACCAAATTAACATAGGGCATTAATCCTTCTAATCCGCCTTCACGTCCCATGCCACTTTCTTTATAACCACCAAAGGGTGAAGTTGGATCAAATTTATTAAATGTATTTGCCCAAAGCACACCAGCTCTGATTGATTTTGAAACTTGGAATATTTTCGACCCTTTATCAGTCCACACACCTCCTGACAATCCGAAAGGTGTATTGTTCGCTTTGGCGATAACTTCATCAACAGTTCTAAAAGTTTGAATGGCCAAAACTGGGCCAAATATTTCTTCTTGTACAATTCGGTGAGATTGACTTACATCTGTAAAAAGTCTTGGTGCATGCCAATAACCCTTTTCAGGCAATCCGCAAGATGATTGATGCACTGATCCACCTTCTTTTTGGCCAATATCCACATACATTTTTATTTTCTCTAACTGCATTTTAGAATTGATGGCACCAATATCTGTATTTTTATCTAATGGATCGCCGACAATTAAAGATTCCATTCTATCTTTTAACTTTGATATAACTGTATCTGCCACACTTTCTTGAACAAACAAGCGAGATCCAGCACAACAAACATGCCCTTGGTTAAAAAAGATGCCATCAATTATTCCTTCCACCGCCTGATCAATGGCTGCATCTTCAAAAATAATGTTGGCCGCTTTTCCACCCAATTCCAACGTATATTTTTTCCCAGTACCCGCCACTGATTTCATAATCATTTTTCCCACATCAGTTGAACCTGTAAAGGCAATTTTATTTATATCTTCGTGTTCTACAATGGCTCGACCCGTTTTTCCATCTCCATTGATTATATTGACAACGCCGGGCGGCAAATCAGCTTCTTGGATAATTTCTGCCAATTTCATTGCAGTTAATGGGGTTGTTTCTGCCGGTTTTAACACAACAGTATTTCCCGTTGCTAACGCTGGGGCTAATTTCCATGCCGCCATTAACAATGGGAAGTTCCACGGAATAATTTGACCTGCAACACCGATAGGCTTCGCCTGTTTTCCCGGAAAAGCATAGGACAATTTATCTGCCCAACCGGCATAATAGAAGAAATGGGCCGATACCAATGGGATATCAATATCTCTAGATTCACGAATCGGTTTTCCTCCATCCATCGTTTCAATGACTGAAAATTCTCGGGCACGTTCTTGGATCAACCTTGCTATACGATATATATACTTCCCTCTTTCGGATGGATCCATTTTAGACCATACTTTATCGTACGCCTTCCTAGCCGCTTTAACAGCTTTATCAACATCCGATTTATCTGCCTCAGCCACATCAGCCAATTTTTGTTCATTGGCGGGGTTAATCGTTTTAAAATATTTTCCTTTTTCGGGTGGCATGAATTTCCCATTAATAAAAAGATCATTTTTCTTGACAATCTTTATGTGGTCTGTACTCTCTGGTGCAGGGCTATAGGACCAGTCGGTTTTGAAGTCTGATTTATTGATTTTTTTGTTCATATTTGATTTACCTTAATCAATAGAAAAATAATTGGCTGATTGATATACTCCGGTTGATTGCTTGACAATCTGCATCAAAACATCGTTGGCTAAAGAACTGGCACCAAATCGAAATAAATCGGCATCCAGCCAATCCTGCCCCAATGTTTCTTTTATCATAACTAAATATTGAATTGCCAGTTTCGCTTTGCTAATACCACCGGCAGGTTTCATACCTATTTTTTTACCCGTTTTTTTATAATAATCTCTAATGGCCTCTAACATAATAAGCACCACCGGCGGTGTGGCTGCTGGTGATACTTTCCCCGTTGATGTCTTTATGAAGTCAGCGCCTGCTTCCATAGCAAGATCACTGGCTAAACGAACATTATCCAACGTAACCAACTCTCCCGTTTCTAAAATAACTTTTAAGTGGGCTTGCCCGCAGGCTTCTTTTACCAATGATATTTCATCTGAAACATAGTTATACTCTCCACGCAAAAATTTTCCTCTAGATATAACCATATCCACTTCATCTGCCCCATCAACAACGACCCGCTTTACTTCTTCTAATTTATATTCAAGAGAAGTCATCCCGGCAGGAAAAGCAGTTGCGACGGAAGCAACATTTATATTTGTATTTTCGAGTGCTTTTTTTGCAATGGGCACCATTGTAGGGTAAACACAAATAGCCGCAACGGATGGCAGATTCGGAAATTGATCGTGCAAGTGAGCTGCTTTATAGCATAATTGTTTCACTTTTCCGGGAGAGTCTTTACCCTCTAAGGTTGTCAAGTCAATCATACTTAATACAGTATTTAAAGCATCAATCTTAGATTCTTTTTTGATACTTCGAGAAAAAAGCCTTGAAACTCTTTCCTGAGCACCCACTTGATCAATTCTATGTATAAACGTTTCCATAATTATTTTATCAATTTAATATTGAGAATTTACCTGATTAGAAATAAATATTTATCCTGCTTGTTTTCATAAAATGGTTTTTTTGATTTTATCCACAAGTCCTTGGGCAATCCGTATTGATGACCCTTCCGCATAGATGCGCATAATGGGCTCTGTATTTGAGCTTCGGAGATGAATCCAGCTATCCTCCCATGTGAATTTTACACCGTCGACCGTATTTACTTCTGCATCGGTAAAAACAGATTTAGCTTTCTCCAGAACTGCATCCTTTTTAATTACGTTTAAATTAATCCTATCCTTTACAATATAAAATTGTGGCAACGCTGAATGAATTTGACTCAAGGGTATATTCTCCTGTGCCATCCTGTTTAATACCATGGCTGCACCTACCAATGAATCCCTTCCTAGATGGGCTTCTTTCAGGATAACTCCCCCATTTCCTTCGCCGCCTAGTTCTGAACCTACCTCAATCATTTTTTGAACCACATTAATCTCTCCAACAGCAGATCGTTCTACGGTACAGTTATTTAATTCAGCCATTTTTTCAAGTGCCATAGAAGTAGATAAGTTTGTAACAAAGGTCTCTTTTGATTGTTTATTCTTTATATAGCCTTCAGCCGCTAAAACGAGTGTGTATTCTTCCCCCAATGCTTGGCCTTTTTCATTGACAACTGCCAGTCGATCTGCATCCGGATCCACAGCGAAACCAACGTGAGCTTCATTTTTAATGACAGTTTTTCTTAGGTCTCCTAAATTTTCAGGTAATGGTTCAGTTCCACGTTTGAACTCACCATTACCCTCACAATGGATGGAAATTACTTCACAACCCAAATGTGCCAATAATAGAGGGAGCGCCTCAGAGCCGGCCCCATTCACCGCATCAATAACTACTTTAAACTTTCGATTCCGAATGGCATTTAAATCGATGCAAGATAGTTCAACGGTATGAATAGAATGCTTTAAAATAGAATTCTGATCCGGGAAAGCCATGCCACCTTCATCGGTAGACGCAATGGGTTCATCTCTATCTACACACTCAAACAATCCCGTACAATTTTTCGAGTGAAAAAAGGTGCCGTCCGCTCGAATAAACTTTATTCCATTCCATTCAATGGGATTGTGACTGGCTGTAATAACAACACCGCCAGCCGATTCAGATGTTTCTACCATAAACTGTACAGTGGGTGTGGGGACGATACCACAAACAATAACATCTCGACCTAACCGGATTAATTCTTCAGTAAACGCATTTAATAACGCTTCACCCGACGGTCTGCTATCGCGACCTAAATAAACAAGCCCTGAATCTAATTGGGTATGGAATGCGCGTGCATATGCTTTTATCACCTCTGTAGATAGATGGGTTTTGACAAGTCCGCGTACACCTGAAATACTTCGAATAATCATTATTAATTCCTTAGAACAATGAAAAAGGTTCGATAAAATACCGAACCTTTTTGATAAAATGGGTCAATTTGATAAAATTAACTATATCTTTTCGTACCTTGCAAAACGTAACCGCCTACGCACTGCTTTTTTCCGTGCAGCTCGTTGCTCATCGCTTGGTTTAATATAGAATGATTTTCGTTTGACTTCACGTAAAACACCGGCACGTTCCCACTTCTTTTTGAAGCGGCGCAATGCCCGTTCGAGTTGTTCCCCGTTTTTTACAGTAACTTCAACCATGATCTATTTCACCTCCTCTCGATCAGCCTAAATATGTTCTTAAAGATTTACTTCTGGATCGGTGACGCAGACGGCGAATAGCCTTTTCTTTTATCTGCCGCACCCGTTCCCGCGTTAAACTAAATTCTTCACCAATTTCATTTAATGTAAGTGCATAGTCGCGATCAATACCAAAATACATTTTGATTACTTGACGCTCTCTTTCCTTTAATGTGTCTAGTGACTGGCGAATCTCATCTTTTAATGATTCTGCCATGAGCGGCTCATCTGGATGAATTTGTCCATCGTCCTTTATTACATCTATAAGAGAGTTTTTATCTCCGTCACGAAATGGTGCATTCAATGAATGATGCCGGCGGGAAATTCGCATCGCATCAATTACTTCGTCGCTGGTCATTTCCAGATTGCGTCCAATTTCTTCTTCATTTGGTGAGCGTTCTATTTCGGATTCTAGCCTTTCAGCTTGCTTGGTGATCTTAGAAATGGTTCCAACCCTATTTAAGGGCAACCTTACAATTCTTGAATGTTCAGCCAATGCCTGTAAAATTGATTGCCTAATCCACCACACAGCATAGGAAATAAATTTAAATCCACGTGTTTCATCAAAACGCCCAGCTGCCTTCATTAAGCCCATATTTCCTTCGTTGATCAAATCAGTCAATGGAAGGCCTTGCCCTTGATAATCTTTTGCTACAGATACAACGAATCGAAGATTGGCTTCCACCAATTCTTTCATCGCCAAACGATCGCCTTTTTTAATTGCAAGAGCCAGTTCTACTTCTCGAGAAGGATGAAGGGGCTCATACTTTCCAATCTCTTCTAAATATTGACTTAGACTGCGATTGGATTCATTAATAGGTCTACTTGCTTTTGCCATGTGTTAAAACTCTATTTTTTGTTGCAGAGAAAAGTCTAGTAATTTACACCAATAAGTATATGCTACCCAAGAAGTAGATATAACAAAATATTATCCCAAAAGCTTTGCGAACTCTTCAATCGTTAAGGTTTCTGGCCTTCGGGTAAAATCAATCTCATCTTTAATCTTTTCTGAGAAATCAAACCCCGCTAAAGAATTTCGAAGCATTTTTCTTCGCATTGAAAAAGCTGCCCTCACTATTTTATTAAATTTGATATACTGGTCATCAGGTACAATTGGGTTTGCTTTTTTAGTAAACCGAATGATTACTGAGTCTACCTTTGGTTTGGGATAAAAAACATCCGGTGAAATAGTAAAGCATAATTCTACATTTAGATACACCCCAACTGCCACCGATAATCTACTGTAACTTTTTGTGCCAACTTTGGCCGTGAGTCTTTCCCCAACCTCTTTCTGCATCATTATAAAGGCATCACCCCAATAATCCAATTGTTCAATGAGCCAGAAAATAATGGGAGACGTAATATTATAAGGAATATTCCCGACCACTCGGACTGGATTTGATATCGGAATATCATCAATATCCTGTAATAATACATCTCCTTGGATAATATGTAATCCTTTCAAATCTGACCTAATTGATAGGTGCTTAATTAGTAACGGATCGATCTCTATGGCTGCCATTTCATTTACATTGGGAAATATTTTTTCTGTAAGTGAGCCGTCACCAGGACCAATCTCTAAAATTGAATCGGTCTTTTGTGGATCAACTGTGCGAACAATTCTATCCAAAAGGTTGGTATCGGTGAGGAAGTTTTGTCCCCACTTTTTTCTAAAAGGATGGGCTTTTCTCAAAACGAAAAGACCCAAGGAAAAATTAATAATATTAGATTCATAATTATTAGAATTGCAAGTTAAGGTAACTGAAAAAGTTTAACTGCATTTTCTGTGGTACGATTGGCTATTTCTTCAAATGAAACATCGTAAATCTCAGCTAGTTTTTCTGCCACAAAACGTGACCGGGCCGGTTCATTGGGTTTGCCTCGAAATGGCACAGGACTTAAATAGGGGGAATCAGTTTCTACCATTACTCGATTTAACGGGACCTCCTTTGCCACTTTCGGTAATTGGCTGTTTTTAAATGTAAGATTTCCGGAAAATGAAATATAATAACCCATTTCAAGAAAGGCATCGGCGGTCTCCATGTCACTCGAAAAACAATGCGCTACCCCATTACCATCCCCATATTTCTTCAAAACACGAATTGTGGCTTCATCTGCATCTCGATTATGAAATATTATAGGCTTTTTTAATGTTTTCGCTAACTCTATTTGTTCAATAAAGATACGCTCCTGATCTTCCGGCTCAGAATGATTCCTGAAAAAGTCCAATCCCATTTCTCCACAAGCAACCACTTTGTCGAAAGGCATTAAATCCAGGATTTGATCTAAGTAATCTTCCGGAGCATCCTTTGCGTCATGTGGATGGACACCGGCAGAAGCAAATATTTTATCATTTTTTTCAGCAATAGAAATGCATTCTTTAGAATCAACAATATTCGTCCCTACACAAATAAATTGTGTCACCCCTAATTCGTTGGCCCGCGATAGAACACCGCCTATGTCGTTTTTCAAATCCTCGTAATAAAGGTGGCAGTGGGTATCAATAAGCATAATAGATCTTTTTCATAATTAAATTCAGGGATGAAAATAAACTACTTTCATGCGGGGAATAAAGGATTAACACATTAGTTTTAAATGATTATTGAAGCTTGCGTTGAATCAATTAAAGAAGCCCATTCAGCTGAACAAAATGGTGCTCATCGAATTGAAGTTTGTTCAAGATTAGATTTGGAGGGCCTCACACCACCAGTAAAATTTATTCAAACAGCTATTTCATCTTTGTCTATTCCAATTAAAGTGATGATCCGGCCTCGAGGAGGAAATTTTATTTACACTAGGAGTGAACTGTCGACAATGGAAGGTGAAATAGAGCAATGTAAATCCATTGGTGTACCTGAAGTTGTTTTTGGCGTATTAGATCATCAAAACAGAATTAATATTGATGTAACAACAAGATTGGCTCAGCTGGCCACCCCCATGAAAGTAACATTTCATAAAGCAATTGACCGGTCCACCCAAATTATTCATAGTTTAGAAAAACTGAAGTCAATTAAAGAAATCAACAGTATATTAACTTCTGGTGGTTATGCTACCGCAGTAGAAGGAAAAAATGTTATAAAGAAAATGATTCAAATTGCGGGGGACAAACTGACTATAATTCCTGCGGGAAAGATAACAAATCAAAATTTACATGAAGTTCATAACGCAATCGGCGCATCAGAATACCACGGACGGCGAATCGTTGGCAAACTAAGTTAATGGATTCGCATCCCACTGGCTACTTTATCGCTATCAATCGTAATGAGGGTGAGATTTTTCCCTTTAGACGCTGCGAGTAGCATACCGTGAGATTCAACCCCAAATATAGTGGCTGGCTTTAGGTTGGCCACAACAACAATCATTTTCCCTACCAATTCCTCAGGTGTATAATGTAGGGCTATCCCTGAAATAATTTGACGCTTCTCCCCCCCAATATCTACTTGAAGTGTTAATAACTTATCGGCACCATCCACTTTTTCTGCTTCAAGCACCATGGCTGTTTTCAGTTCTACATTTTGAAATTCATCAAAAGTAATCACATTATCCGGCTCCGCTTTTTTCTGTACCGGCTCAACAGACTGCGACAATTTTTTAATATCAATTCTCGGGAAAAGCACATCATGTGGTTTGAGCGCAACCCCACCCTTGAGTCCTCCCCACTCTAAACCCGTCTCTTCTGCATTAAAGGTATCCAAAACAACTTTTGTTCTATTGGGCATCACAGGCGCTAACAGAACCGCGCTCAATCGCAATGCTTCTGCAGCAGTAAATAAAACCTTACCCGCTGATTCGGGGTCAGACTTTGCCAGTTTCCATGGTGCCATGGTTTCCATATATTTATTGACGCTACGAACAAACTGTAGGGTTGTTTCAATGGCTTCGTTCACCCGCATGGACTCAATTTGTGCCCACATAATTTCAATCGTTTTTATTCCTTTTTCTTTTATGGCAATTCCTTCATCAGAATCATCTTCTTCCGTTGGTATTTTTCCGTCAAAAAACTTTTTCATTAGATTTGAAACACGACTCAATAAATTCCCAAAATCGTTGGCAAGATCACTATTATAGCGTTTAACAAAAGATTCCATCGTGAAACTGGCATCTTGGCCCAATACCATTTCTCGCATGAGATAATACCGGACCGGGTCTACACCATATTCTTCTATGAGCCCCAATGGGTCCACCACATTTCCGAGGGATTTGCTCATTTTTGATTCACCACTAAGCCACCATCCATGGGCAAATATACCTTGGGGTAGGGGTAGTTTTGCTGACATGAGCATTGTTGGCCAATACACTGAATGTGTGGTTAAAATATCTTTTCCTATTAAATGATAATTGGCTGGCCAATAGTTATTAAATATTGATTCATCCGAATCAAAACCTACCGCTGTGATATAATTAATTAAGGCATCGAACCAGACGTAGGTTACATAATCCGAATCGAAGGGTAATTCAATTCCCCAGTTTAATCGAGATTTCGGTCGCGAAATACATAAATCACCTAAAGGTTTTTTTAAAAATCCCAGTACTTCATTTTTCCGATGTTCCGGCTGAATAAACCCAGGATTATTATTAATGTGATCAATCAGGGGCTGCTGGTATTGTGACATTTTAAAGAAATAGTTCTTTTCTTTGATCTTTTTAATATCTCTAAATTCACCGGACTCTGCTTCTTTCTCTGTAATAAATCTTTCTTCCGAAACGGAATAAAGGCCTTCATATTCATCTTCATAAATATCACCATTATCAAAAACCTCTTGAAGAATTTTTTGAACCACAGTCACATGGCGTTTCTCCGTCGTTCGAATAAAATCATCATTTTTAATATGAAGTTTATCCCAAAGTTCTATGAATCTTGGTGCCATTTCGTCGCAATGGTCCTTGGGAGCGACCTTTCGCTTTTCCGCCGCTTGTTGAACTTTTTGGCCATGTTCATCCAAGCCCGTGAGGAAAAAAACATCTTCACCCTCATTTCGGTGAAATCGGGTCAGCACATCGGCTAAAATTGTTGTATAGGCATGACCAATATGCGGTTTATCATTAACGTAATAAATAGGTGTTGTGAGATAAAATGTATTCATATGATCTTTGTAGGGATTTTGTCTTTCAAAAGTTCTTGAACTGTGATTAATAAATTGGTCAAAGTTAAGGGTGTGTACAAATTCCGAACCAGTGATTCGGCGGTCTCTTCTAAAACTTTATTGATTTCGCTTAAATCAGCCTTAGGGTATGTATGATTAAATTTTTCCAATGATGCAATTGTTTCTGGCATAAGCAAACTTAAAGATTCCCCCAATCTCACCTGATAGGCATGACTAAACCAGAGCTGAATCAAGTAAATATTGAACTTAAATTCCTTCGGCTTTCGGGCAGCTAACATCGCATTGGTATTAATAAATTCTCTCCAACCTTTTTCATTAACCCGTATCATTAATTTAGCCAACTTTTCTGCTTCGGTTAAAATATCGCCTGTTGGATGATCTGTAATATCTTTGGCTAAATGAATATCGCCTCCGGCAACAATGGCAGCTTGGGTGGCCATTACATTATCAATATCATATTTTTCTAAAATTAATCGAGTTTTTTCAAGACTCAACGCAGGGAAATTAATGGGCTGACATCTGCTAATAACTGTAGGCAACAAAGCTGATTTTTTATCCGTAACCAATATAAGGGTTGTGTCTTGAGGTGGCTCTTCTAATATTTTCAATAATGCATTTGCAGATTCACCCATGCCTTCGGATAATAAGTGGGCTTCAAAAATGAGGACTGTTTTTCGACCTTTCGAATGAGATTTAAGATAGATTGTCCGACGTAAATCGCGAATGGAATTAATGGTAATACGTCGCGCAGAAGGGACTTGAATCTTGTAGAATGGATCCATTCCTTTTTTTAAAATCGCATCGCTTAAATATTCAAAATCTTCTTTCTTGAGGGTGTCTAATGGATCAGAGGATTGGGTTGATTTGTCGCTCCCTGGTAGTGGAACAACCAGTTTAAAATTGGGATGTTGAAGGGAACCATATTTCACACAGGCAGGACAATTGTTACATGGGGGGTCATCATGAGATTCACAATTCCATAACTTTGAAAATTCAATCGCACCCCATTCTTTACCACACCCTCTTGGTCCCGTAAATAAATAGGCGGATCCGATACGTTTATTAGATTTCGCACGGAGCAGTCGTTCCCAAACGATGGGTTGATAATCACTAAAAATCATTTTTTTCTTAACCATTTTTCCGGATTCAACTTTTTCCCTTCGCCATAAATTTCGAAATGAAGTTGGGAGCCGTTGATAGAGCCTGAATCACCCATATAGGCAATTACATCGCCTGCACGAACTTCACTATCTTCATTGATTTCCACATTAGTCACATGACTATAAACAGTATAAAACCCATTCCCATGATCTACAATAATTGTCGTGCCAAATCCTCTAATAAATGTGATAGTTGTAACCACCCCACTCAGAACAACTCGAACTTCAGAGCCAGGCTTTCCTTTGATATCAATTCCAGGGTTTTCTGTGGTCGTTTTGAGTTTTGGGTTCCACTGCCTTCCAAACTTGGTAATGACTCTTCCCTCTGCCGGCCAGGCCAATTGTCCTTTTAATTTCGGAAATTCTTTTGACTTGAGTGCCATTTGTTGTTTTCGGATCCGTTCTTCTCGCTCAACCCTAGCAATATCATCACGTATTTTTTTTAGGATATCTTCTAATTGTTTAATACCGGCTTGTTTTTCTGTAAGGTATGTTTTGAGATCTTTTTGGCTTCGGCGAATTTTTGTTAACTCCCGTTGTTCTTTTCTTTTTTTATTTCTCACTTGGGACAGCGTTTTTTCTCGTTCTCTTTTTAAACGACGTTTTTTTCGTAAAGCTGATTCTAAATTTAGTTTTTGCCGGCCAATTTCAATCAACAATGATCGGATTGTCTCATATGTTTTTTGATCTATTTCAGAAATAATTTTTAAATATTTCGTTCGATAAACGGCTTGACGCCAAGAGGTAGAACTGAATATTTTTTCTAAATTGGATAGCTTCCCTTTTTTGTATATTTTTACAAGACGTCGAGCATACCGAACTTGAATTGAATCCAATTCACTTTCACTTTTTTCAATCTGATTGCTCGTTCTTGAGATATCTGCGACAAGTAACTTTTCCTCTTTTTCAATTTCCTTCAATAATCTCTGAAGGAGAGAAATTTCTTCTGATAGATTTGAAACACGGCGAACAGAAGATTTTTCTTTTTTACCTTCAGATTGAATGCGTTTTTTAGTGGCTTCAATTTCGTTGCGAAGAGATTGTATCGCATTACTTTGGGCTTTTAATTCCTGATTAAAGTCCCTGGAATCCTCCTGCGCCCAACACAATGACGGTAAAACAATACTTAAAATGATAATAAATTGGCGAAACATTATCCCTAAAAGTACCCCTTCAATTAATGATAGGTCAATTTTATTGTCAAAATGTCTTCACTTGAACTATTTACTGTACTTTGTCTAACATCTGCCTTCTAAATAAAGGAGTCTATCTTGAAAAGCGCAAAATGGGAAAACATTTTTAAAGGTTGGAATCGAACTGAAAGTGAAACGGTTCTTACCCTTAAGCAAGTACCCATATTCAGAGATTTTTCTGATAAAGATTTTTCGGAAGTAGAAAAACTAATTCACCACCGTAATTACAGCACCGGCGATTTTATTTTCAAAAACCGTGCTCCAGGGGAAGGAATGTATATCATTATGCATGGTGCAGTGAAAATCACAATTGGCACCCGGGCTAAAGATGAAAATATTTTAGCCGAATTAGGCGAGGGTGACTTTTTTGGTGAATTGGCCCTTTTTGATGACGAACCGCGATCCGCTAATGCCATCGCCACAAAAGATTCAGAGTTGCTTGGCTTATTTGAACAGGATCTTTTCACACTTCAGGAACGAAACCCTGTTTTGGGATTAAAGATCCTGTTGAACTTGGGTCGCGTATTGGGTGATCGACTCCGAGGTACCAACAACTTACTTATTCAAACACAAGCAGAAAGATCAGAATAGGTTCAATTTTGAACACTCCCAAAAATTATTTTCAGCTTATTTATCGCATTATCATTGGCCTAATTGCCATTTGGTTTTTGTCTATTATTTGGCCATACATCTCCAATGTGGTACTGATGCTGGTTTTCGCATTTTTGTTCACAACTGTACTTTTATCCAGTGTGGATGCGCTGGAAAGAAAGATCGGCAGCCGGGGATTGTCGGTACTGGCTGTTGTCATAATCTTGCTGGGGAGTATCGGAACTTTTATCGGCAGTTTTATTTCCCAAATGTCCCAGCAGGCCATAGAATTTTCCAACCGCATCGATAAAGATACCTTAACACAGGAATTCAAAACACTGGGGGAAAAATTTACGTCATCTATGCCAGAATTTCTTCAAAATATGCAACCTTCAGATGGAAACACTGCAGGAAAGCTCAGTGAAATCATTAATTCTGTTGTGGGATCTCTCGCATCAATGGCAGGTGCTATTGGAAATTTTTTCTTTATTGCAGCTATGGTTTTCATTTTTACAATTATCTTATTAGCTGAATATCACGGTTTTAGAAAGTCATTAGTAAATGCCATTCCAAATAAATATTTCGAAGTGGGAATAAAATTAATTTATAATATTGAAAAATCCGTATCCAGTTATTTACGTGGGCAGTTCCTTTCGGCCGCCAGCGTTGCTGCCATGTCAGTAACAGGACTTTTACTTCTCAATTTTTTTGGAGCCAATTTAACGCTCACTGTTTTTATTGGTATTATTGCTGGGTTGGCTAACCTCATCCCATTGATAGGGCCATTTGTAGGTATGGTTCCGGCTATCCTAATCGCTTTTATGAATAATATCGGAAATGATGTAGCCATGGCTCATCAGTTATTTGGTGTTGTGCCGTCTCCATTTTATTTGCTCGATATTGTACTCATGTTTTTAATTGTTCAACAAATTGAAGGTAATTTAATTACACCAGCTCTAGTAGGAAAAAGTGTTGGCCTTCACCCAATGATCGTCATGATAGCTTTATTAATTGGTGGCACAATTTTGGGACCGCTTGGCATGTTATTTGCTGTACCTGCGACTGGCGTTATGAAAGTTGTGTTACAAGAAATCTCATTCGTCAGAAAAAATGCTCACCTATTGTGACGCGCTTAATCTTCCTCAATCCGAAATAGAATATAATCGGTAAAAGTTAAATATATTTTCACTTCGCCCGTGTAGCGATAAATCCAAAGTTGTTCTTTTTTGTCATCCCCCTGAGATAACACTTCCGATGGCTTTCCCATAATTTCTTCTACCTGTGCAATTGTCATCCCCAGTTTGATTGGATTTATTGCCTCCTTTTTTTCTTTTTCTTTTCTGAGAATCTCACCAATTTTTTGATGTGTCGTCCATTCATCTTTCGCAGTTAATTTTTCTTTAAGTTCATTTAAAATGCGCATATTTGTTTTATTAAGGCAACCGGTCAACCGATGGGTTTCTTCCAATGCGAAGACGACAAACCTCAAGGCGTTCAAATCTTTCAATGAATCAGCCATGGTTAATAAATCTACAGCCATCCTATGTTTATAAGTTGCAACTTCAAAAGTGAGTCCCGGATCCATTTCTAACGCTTTAGAAAAGTAGGATAACGCTCGGCCATTTAAACCAATTTTGAACAATTGTTCTCCCTGGTTCATCAACTGCGTAATTCTAAATCGGGTCACATGATGACTTATTTCCGGATGCCATCCGGATACCATGGTTATATGGGCAATGGCCGTATCTCCATATCCAGCGTTCAACCATACTTCCGCTTTTTCTACTTCTCTAAATGCAATTTCTCGCAGCCTTTCATTAATGACGCCTGCCAATAGGGTATCCGCCATTGATTTTGCTCGAATATACTTTTCGACTGCCCTTTCAATCATGCCTCTTTCATCAAAGCTCATTCCTTCACGCATAAGCTGATATGGAATTTTTCTTTCACTTTCTACCATTAATTTTTTTGCACGATGGATATTGGCATGGTTTGGTTTTTCATCTACAAATTCCGTTAAAAACCTTGTAGCTGAAAT
>MPMD02385082.1_pt1 | contig 17250 bp, 16 predicted proteins | sample 1617291 | NCBI WGS metagenome assembly MPMD02 (sample SAMN05944810, study PRJNA350692) | marine metagenome | biome: marine; feature: ODZ; material: water; isolation source: 120 m water sample filtered on 30 um supor filter | place: Pacific Ocean | collected 2012-04-09 | depth 120m m | reverse complement strand
TTCTTTTTTTAATCGATTTGATTAAAAAATAGTAAAATGCTCGTTATTCTATCTCCCTTAAAAACTCAAAAATTTTCAGCATATTCTTTTAGGGGTTCTACAAACCCAAGGTTTAAAAAACAAACAAATGAGATTGTTGCCATCTTAAATAATATGAATAAAGATGAAATATTTTCCTTCATGTCGAGGGGAAATGATACATTATATAGTTAAAAACTTTATCTCGAACCCGAATTTATTGAAAAATTATACAGAAGGTGGATATACATTTAATTCATCAATTTCTACTGAAAACGATTGGGTTTTTACTCGAGATTAGAGTGTAATTTTTCCTGCTCTTCCATCAATTCTAAGTATTCCGCCTCTAGGGTATTCATGGTTTCCATGGTCTGTTGGAGCAAGTCGTAATTATCTCCATTGGATGAATCCTGGGTAATCGATCGCTGATCATCTAATTCAGATTCTATGATATTGAATCGTTTTTCAATCCATGCCAAACGGTTGCGAATTTTCTTACGATCTTTAAAGGCTGATTTCTTCTTGGATTCGGTTTTTTGTATTGGCACATTTGTCTTGGCAGATTGCCTATCCTGTCTTTTCCAGTCGTAATAATCATAATTCCCTTCAAATACTCGAATACCACCACCACCAACTTCGCAGGTAAGGTTTGTAACATTATTCAAAAAGTGACGGTCATGAGATATACAAACAATAGCACCCGTGAATTGGACCAAAGCGTTCTCAACTACGTTCCTTGTCACCATATCTAGGTGGTTTGTGGGTTCATCTAATAAAAGCAAATGAGATGGCTCCACCAGCATTCGTGCTAAGGCCACCCGAGCTTTCTCTCCTCCTGATAGCACCTTCACATATTTTTCAATTTCATCTCCCGAAAACATGAAGCTCCCCAAGTAATTCCGCATTTCGGTTTCACTCCAACCTGGACTCACTTTCTGGATAGATTCAAAAACTGTATCATTCGGATCGAGCGTTTCCAGTTGATGTTGCGCATAGTAGGCACTATTAATATCTCTCCCCATTCGAATCGCACCGGACGTCACTGACTCTACGCCGGCAAGCATTTTGAGTAATGTAGATTTCCCAGCACCGTTTTGGCCTACCAAGCCAATTTTCTGTCCCCGCTCTACCAACATATCCATATCATTGAACACTTCGATATTGCCATAATGTTTGGTCACATTTCGGCAGGAAACCACATTCAATGGAGGTCGACTGGGTTGAGGTAATTTCAAATTCATGGTATGACTTTGTTCTGTAGGCGCTTCAATTTTTTCCAATTTATCCAGCATTTTCACTCGACTTTGAACTTGTGTGGCTTTGGTGTTTTTATATCTGAATCGTTCAATGAACCGTTCTGTATCTTTAATCTGTTTTTGCTGGTTTTGATATGCATTTCTGTGTTGTTCTATCCGAAGCATTTTTTCTTCAGTGTACTTGGTGTAGTTCCCTGTGAATAATGTTATCTTTTTTAAATCAATTTCAAGTATGTGATTCACCGATCGATCTAAGAATGCGCGATCATGACTTATCATAACCATTCCTCCGCGCCATTCTGCCAGAAATGATTCCAACCAAATTGTTGCTTCTAAATCCAAATGGTTCGTGGGCTCATCTAAAAACAAGATGTCTGGTTCCTGTAGTAAGATGGCTGCCAATGCCACACGCATACGCCAACCACCAGAGAATACATCCATGGGTTCTGTAAACTTTTCTTCTGAAAAACCGAGACCACTCAGGATTTTTTTTGCTTTCTCTTCCAATGTCCATCCACCTAATGCCTCGAATCGATTTTGAACTTCACCCAATTGATTTACCAATTCCAGATTTTCATGATCTTTTGAGATGGCTTCGGATAAAGTCAATATTTGTCCTTCTAAATCAGTTACTTCCGGATAACCCGCCAATACTTCTTCCAAGATGGATCTTTCTGAACCAACCACAATATCTTGCGCCAAATAGCCTATGGTAATGGCTTTATCTTTTTGAACATTCCCGGAGTCGGGCGTTTCCTGCCCCAACATGATACGGAGCAAGGTGGTTTTACCGGAGCCATTTGGACCCACAAGTCCGGCCCGCATACCACGTTTTAAAAAAATATTCACATTGTTGAAGAGGTCCCCGTCAGGGAAGGATTTAGATAGACTTTCGAGACGAATCATAGTTTAGTTAAAAGAATTGATTACAATTCCCCATTCACAACCGTACCGTGATTTAGCGATAGTTTCACCAAATGGATTGTATTAATTAATGTCATAGACTCATCCACTTGGACTTGTATATAATTATCAGTGTGTCCCAACATTTTTCCATTCTTCATGTTTTCAAATAGAACTGGTCTTTTAGTATTTACAAATTTATCGTGAAAGTATCGCCGTTTTTTATCCGATAAAATATGGAGCATTTTGCTTCGTTCTGTTCGTATTTCTTTTGATATAACACCACCCATTTCCACGGCATCTGTGTTCGGTCGCTCTGAATAACTAAAAACGTGTAGATAAGAAATATCTAAATCATTTAAAAAATTATAGGTCTTAAGAAAATCCACCTCTGTTTCTCCTGGGAACCCTACAATAACATCCACACCGATACAAGCATCTGGTATAATTGATTTTATTTTTGTCACTCTTTCTTCAAATAGATTTCTTTTATATCTCCGGCGCATGACGCCTAATATTTTATCTGATCCTGATTGGAGTGGCACGTGAAAGTGTGGCATAAATTTGCGAGACGAAGCACAGAAATTGATTATGTCATTGGTAAGCAAATTTGGTTCGATAGATGAAATGCGAATGCGATCTATACCATCCAAACTATCCAATTGCTGTATAAGGTTAAAAAATGATTCGTCAGACCCTTTGCCGAAATCCCCAATATTGACACCAGTTAGCACTATTTCTCGCGCATCTGTTTTAGCCAATTCCCGAGCAATCTTCATCGTATACTCAATTGAATCGCTGCGACTCTTTCCTCGGGCCAACGGAATCGTACAAAAGGAACAGGTATAGTCACATCCATCCTGTACCTTTAAAAAAGAGCGCGTTCGTTCACCTGAGGAATATGAGGGTGTGAATTTATGCACATGGTCAATCTCAGACTGAATTACTTTAGTCTCACTATTGAGGTCGATTTCATTTAAATGGTTCAGTAGATTGAATTTCTCTTCCGCACCCAAAATAATATCCACACCATCAATTTCTGCAATGTCATTGGGTTTTAGTTGTGCATAACAACCGATCACAGCAACGGATGAATTGGGGTTCCGACGTTTGGCTTTGCGGATGAGCTTTCTGGCTTCCTTGTCAGCATTTTCTGTAACGGAACAGGTATTCAACACATAAATATCTGCTTCATCTCGGTAATCGACCTTTTCAAATCCATGACGAATAAAATCACGAGAAATAGTGGCTGTTTCTGAGAAGTTTAGTTTGCATCCCAAAGTGTGGAATGCAACGCGTTTGGTTGGTGTACTCATCTTTATTCGTGGCTAAAATAACGGGGCGGAAATTACATTAAAAAACGTTTCACCCCAGCAAATGGCTTGTGTACTTTTTTTCATGGATTCAAAGGAAAAAATCAACCATCTACGCGAGATGATCGATGAATGCGATAATCAAATGGTAGATCTATTGGTAAAGCGATTTACAATTTCTAAAAAAATTGGCGCCATAAAAGATTCAAATAATTTAGCGGTTGGCGACCCCAATCGGGAAAGAGAGATTATTGACCGGTTGACCGAACGGTTAAAAGGGAAATTAAATCGTGACGATATTTCTGCTATTTTTGGGCCTGTATATCACATTTCAAAAAAACTGCAAAAGAAATAAAATAAGGTTGGTATCTGATGAAACCCTGTCTTAATATTCCCACCTATGATTAACATGAACAAAGAAAATTATTATAGCTTGTATCGGTTTTTTAGCCGCGAAGGGGTTTTGTAGTCCCAGGGAGACCTGTACATGTTGACTGCTTTGAAACCCCGGCTTTGATCGGGGTTTTTTTTTGGAATAAACAATTAATTAAACAATGAAAGTATAATTATGATTACAATAGGAATTCAGGGCGGGAAAGGAAGCTTCTCCGAACAGGCCGCTCACGAGTTTGCCCATAATCACGGAATAGAAGGCGCCAAAATCGTATACCAGATTTCATCTGAACAAGTATTGGCCGGGGTAGAATCCGGGAATACCGATTATGGCATTTTTGCTATGGAGAATGCACAAGGTGGCGTCGTGATTGAAAGTGTTGAAGCGCTTGCAAAATATCGTTGCGACATCCTTGAGATGTTCCATATTGCAGTAGATCAAAACCTTCTTGGACTTGTAGGGACTCATGTGGGTGATATCACAGAAATCCATTCCCATCAACAAGCACTTCGTCAATGTAAGGATTACTTGAGTGAACATTTTTGGACGCGACCACTGATTGAAGAAGATGATACGGCTGAGGCTGCAAGACGACTATCGGAAGGGAAACTCCCTTCTACCGCAGGTGTAATTGCGAATAAAGCCTGTGCAGATTTATACGAATTGGATATTCTCCAAGAAAGTATCCACGATTTAAAACATAACCTGACCCTATTTCTTGGGGTGAAAAAATTGGGAGATTCATGAATAGCGTTGGCATAATAGGGTTTGGCCGTTTTGGTAAAGTTTTGGCCAATATTCTTCAAAAAGGATTTTCTATCAAAGCGTTTGACCTTTCTTCCCCGAAGCTATTCCCCAATGTAACCTTTGTTGAATTGGATGATTTATTAAAAGAAAAAGCAATATTTGTAGCTGTACCCATTCGTCATTTTGAATCAATAATCAAATCTATTTCACCAAAACTTTCTAATGGTACAACCATCATTGATGTCTGTTCTGTGAAAAAACACCCTGTGGAGGTCATGGAAAAACATTTATCGGAAAAAATAGGTATCATTGCAACTCATCCTCTGTTTGGTCCTGATTCTTTTATAACAAATAATCGCTTGAAAATGATGATGGATAAAACGAGAGACTCTCATAACCAATTTGATTTCTGGAAAAGATTTTTTGTAGACCAAGGAATACAAGTTCTTGAAATGACAGCTGATGACCATGATCGAATGGCAGCACAAACCCAAGGCGTTACCCATTTTCTAGGGCGAATGCTAAAAGAGTTTGGCATTAAAAAAACGTCAATTGATACACAGGGATTTCGAGATTTATTAGATTTGGTTGACCAAACCTGTAATGATAGTTGGGAGCTATACACTGATTTGCAATTATATAATCCCTATACAAAAAAAATGATTATGAATTTGAAAGAATCAACGAATACTTTGGATAATCGCTTAAAGGAATTACAATCATGACTCCATGGCAAACAGATAGTTGGAGAAATTTTACTATAAAACATTTACCTGATTATCCAGATCAAAATCATTTAAAAGAAGTGGTTAGAACGCTTCAAGGTTTTCCACCTCTGGTTTTTGCGGGCGAAGTTCGTTCCTTAAAGAGAACATTGGCTGAAGTAACAGAAGGAAATGGGTTCTTGCTACAGGGAGGTGATTGTGCCGAAAGTTTTTCTGAATTTCATGCTGATCACATTCGAGATACTTTTCGCGTTATTCTCCAAATGGCCGTGATATTAACAAATGGTACAAATATGCCCGTTGTAAGAATTGGGCGTATGGCTGGCCAATTTGCCAAGCCCCGATCTTGTCCCACAGAAACAATTGATGGTGTTGAACTCCCCAGTTATACTGGCGATATTATAAATGACATTCAGTTCCATAAAGAAAAAAGAATTCCTAATCCTGAGCGAATGTTGAAAGCCTATTCTCAAGCTGCCTCTACATTGAATTTACTCAGAGCTTTTGCCGATGGCGGGTATGCAGATCTTCGACATGTACAATCATGGAATATGGGCTTTGTAAAAAGCGGCCCTCAAGGAGAACGTTACCGCCATTTAGCAGATCAAGTTCAAGAAAGTCTGAATTTTATGGAAGCCCTGGGTATTCATTCCTCTAATACACCTCAACTTCGTCGGGTTAAATATTTTACAAGCCATGAAGCGCTCCTCCTGCCCTATGAAGAAGCATTAACAAGAATCGATTCTACATCCGGAGATATTTATAATACATCCGCACACTTTGTATGGATTGGAGATAGAACTCGGTTCGCAGAAAGTGCTCATGTAGAGTTTTGCCGGGGGATTCAAAACCCCATTGGTATTAAATGCGGGCCAACCATGGATCCAGATGAACTCATCCAATTGTTAGATATTTTGAATCCAAATGATGAGGCGGGCCGGATTACGTTAATTACGAGATTTGGAAGTAATAAAATTGAATCTATTCTACCTTCCCTGATTCGAAAAGTACAGGAAGAAGGCCGTACAGTTATATGGTCATGTGATCCTATGCATGGAAACACAATCAAAAGTAGTAATGGAATAAAAACACGCCCATTCAGTCAAATATTGGATGAGGTGAAACAAAATATCCAAATTCACCGAGGAGAAGGATCCCACGCTGGTGGTATACATTTGGAAATGACGGGACAAAATGTAACCGAATGTACTGGTGGGTTAGCTGATATTTCTGAATCGGATTTATCCGATAGATATCGCACCCATTGTGACCCACGCCTAAATGCAAATCAAGCCATTGAACTGGCTTTCCTTATTGCAGATGAACTAAAAACAAATGGCCATTAGAGGAAAAATATCATTGCCGGGAGATAAATCTATCTCCCACCGGGCACTTATGCTAGCATCTTTAGCTGGTGGAGAATCACGGATTTCCAATTTGTCTACCGGTGCCGATGTTCAGACTACTAGAAAATGTTTAGAAGCCTGTGGTGTCATAATTGAGGATAACGAAAATGATGTTATCCTTCAGGGTGGTGATTATATTGATCCAGATCAACCATTAAACTGCGGCAATTCCGGCACAACCACACGATTATTATTAGGACTCTTGTCAGGTCAAGGTATTAACGCCACATTCGTTGGAGATGACTCATTATCATCTCGACCAATGGATCGTATTTTAGATCCACTTTCTCAGATGGGATTAAAATCAGAAAGCAAAAATGGAAAATTACCAATCACAATTAATAAAAGTACGTTGTGTGGTATCCATTATGAATCTCCGGTTGCCAGCGCCCAAGTGAAATCTGCTGTGATATTAGCGGGTCTTGGCGCCAAAGGTAAAACGTCAATTGCCGAGCCAATTTTATCTAGAAATCATACAGAAAAAATGTTGGACGGTCTTGGGGTAAAAGTTTCAATTGATGGATTAACGACCGCTGTTTCAAATTTAATGTCTCCCCTTACACCCTTTAAATTATCTGTTCCTGGTGATCCATCCACTGCTGCATTTTTTGCCGCAGCAGCAGCCTTGGTATCACATTCTGATATACAATTGAATTGCATTTTAATAAACCCAACAAGAATTGGGGTTTTTCGGGCACTTGGAAGCATGGGCATCAATGTAAAGTATCTTGAACAATGGGAAGAAGCTGGTGAAACGATTGGGAATTTGAATATTTCTTATCAACCGATGAAGGGTATTACCATCACAAAAGATGAAGTCCCCGGATTAATTGATGAGTTGCCTGTTATTGCAGTTCTCGCGACTCAAGCCAATGGAAAAACAATAGTTCGTGGCGCTGAAGAATTAAGGATCAAAGAATGTGACAGAATCCATGCTCTGTGCGTCAACCTGAATAAAATGGGTGCAGAGATTGAAGAATTGGATGATGGATTTATCATCAATGGTCCAACGCCATTAAATGGTGCTGAAATTGAAACATTTCATGACCATCGTATCGCCATGGCATTTACAATCGCCGGACTCGTATCTGAAGGTGATGTGGTTTTAGACCATCCTGAATGCGTTTCCATTTCTTATCCAGAGTTCTATAAAGAGTTGGATCGTTTACAATCATGAAGACCTTTGCTGTAATCGGAGACCCCATTGCCCATAGTTTAAGTCCAACTATTCATAATGAAGTTTTTCGGCAACTTAATCTAATAGCCTCTTTTGAGAGAATCCATATTCATCCTAACAATCTTCATTCATTCATAAATTCAAATGAATTGGATGGTTTCAATGTGACCATTCCACATAAACAATCGGTGATTCCATTTTTGAATAAATTAGATGAATCTGCAAAAATTATTGGTGCTGTGAATTGTGTTCATAACGGAAAGGGGTTTAATACTGACTGGATTGGGTTTTTAATAGCCATGGATTTAAACCATATAGAATTAAAGGGCAAAAATTGTTTAATCCTTGGCGCTGGGGGTGCTGCAAGAGCAATAGCTTTTGCTTTAGCTAACAATGGCGTAAAGTCTATTTCTATAAAAAACCGTACACAAGAAAAAGCAGCGCAATTATTAGATTGGGTGCAATCTTTTTACCCCAACCCAACATCAACTGATGATCCAGATATTGTTATTAATTGCACCCCTGTAGGTATGTGGCCAGATACAGAGCCTATGCCTGATCTTGATATCACACCTAATCAAGTTTTGGTAGATACAATTTATAACCCCATAGAGACTGCGTGGTTAAAAGCAGGACAAAAGTTTGGTGCTAAAACTGTGGGTGGACTAGATATGTTCATTGCACAGGGGTTGGCATCTGCGGATATTTGGTTTAATGATAAGATTTCAGAAAGAATTAAATTGGAACCGATTAAAAAGGAATTAGATACAGTATTATGTTAACTCGATTAAAGTTTTTAACCGCAGGGGAATCTCATGGGCAAGGCCTTTTAGGAATCTTGGATGGTATACCAGCGGGGTTGGAAATCTCAGAAGAATATATTGGTGTTCAATTGGAACGGAGACAAATGGGCCATGGTCGTGGTGGACGAATGAATATCGAAAAAGACCATGCGGAAATCTGGTGCGGTGTAAGACATAGTGAAACGCTGGGAACACCGACAGGACTTATCGTTCGAAACAAAGATTGGGAAAACTGGACAAAAAAAATGTCTATTTCAGCTGTAAATGAGGATATTCATAAAGTGACAGTCCCCCGGCCCGGCCATGCAGATTTAGCCGGTATTCAAAAATATGGGTTTGACGATATTCGAAATGTGCTAGAACGATCCAGCGCCCGAGAAACAACCATGCGAGTTGCATTGGGATCTATCTGCAGAAAACTCTTAGAGGATGTGGGTGTAGAAGTGGGAAGTCGAGTTTTGGAGATTCATGATGTGAAAGATGAAAGCATAGTCCCGAATAACCTTAACCCGAATCAGCTAAGTAAAAGGGCGGATGCCTCCTCTGTTCGATGCCTAGATAAAGAAGCAGAGGCCGCAATGGTCAAAACAATCGATGATGCAAAAAAAGCAGGGGATTCCGTTGGCGGTGTTTTTGAAGTGATTGCCACTGGACTGCCCTATGGTCTCGGATCTTATACACAATGGGATAGAAAATTACACGCTCGCATTACCGCTTTAATGATGAGTGTAAATGCATTCAAGGGGATTGAGATCGGCGGTGGGTTTGGTGATGCAAGAAAGTTTGGTAGTGAAGTCCACGATGAAATCGGGCATGATGGTGAAAAGTACACTCGTTATTCTAATAATGCCGGTGGTATTGAAGGTGGCATGAGTAATGCTCAACCCATTTTATTGCGAATGGCGATGAAACCGATTCCTACATTGATCAAACCCCTTCGCTCTGTTGATATTAATTCAAAAAAAGAAAAGGATGCCCATAAAGAGCGAACCGATTCCTGCGCTGTACCAGCAGCGTCTATAATTGCAGAAACCATGCTGTGTTTCGTTTTGGCAGATGCATTATTAGAAAAATTTGGTGGCGATTCCATGGATCAACTAAAAGCGCACCTGAAAGCAACAGCAAAATATTAATGAATATTTATTTAATTGGTATGATGGGTTCTGGCAAATCAACAGTCGGTAAAATACTTTCAAAAAAATTAGAAATCCCTTTTTTAGATATAGATCACTATATAGAAGTGAAAGCCCATAAAACAATTTCAGAAATTTTTACAGAAGATGGAGAATCACGATTTCGACAGTTAGAATCTGAGGTATTGGAGACAATCGAGAATTCTAATGTGGTCGCTGCCTGTGGTGGTGGCATTGTATTGAATCAAACGAATCGAAATCAACTTGCTTCTTCAGGAAAAGTGATTTTTTTAGATACATCAATCCAGGTATTGGCAAAACGCCTCCAATCTGTAATAGATAGACCCTTGCTGGGTGGTAAAGAAGTAGAAAACGAATTAAGCCGATTATGGGCTGATCGAGAAAACTTATATAAAGACACTTGTCATTTTTCCGTAAATACGAATCAAAGCACCGCCGAAGAAGTGGCAATTAATATTTATAATCAAATCAATTAATGAATACAATCCAAGTAAACCTTGAAGAACGATCATACCCTATTCACGTAGAATCGGGCCTTTTGAATCATGTCCCCTCTATTCTTTCTGATAATAATGAGGGCCAAAAATGGATTATGATTTCTCAATATCGATTAATGGAATTATTTGGGTTTGATCTCGTAAATAATTTGAAAGCGTCGGGGTTTGATTGTGAATTCATCACCCTACCTATAGGGGAAGCAGCCAAAAGCCTCAATGAGTTTAGTCGTGTTATCAGTCAGATGGTTGAGTTTAGCTGTGATCGAAAAACAAATATTTTGGCCCTTGGGGGTGGCGTTGTTGGAGATGTAGCAGGCTTTTTATCTTCAACGTTTATGCGTGGAATAGACTATTACCAAATCCCAACAACATTATTGGCCATGGTAGATTCTTCCATTGGGGGAAAGACCGGAATCAATATCGCCGAGGGGAAAAACCTTGTCGGGGCGATATATCAACCACAAGGCGTAATAGTTGATCCAGATGTTTTACAAACCCTTCCCCAAGAAGAAGTCTTTTCCGGGTTGGGTGAAGTTATAAAATATGGCGCAATTTGGGATAAAGCCTTTTTAATTGATATATCCACCTGGTTGGAAAACATTGATTCTTTCCCTTTTGAAGACGCCATTCGTAAATCCTGTAAAATCAAGGCAGAAGTTGTTTCTAAAGATGAGCAGGAAGGTGATCTGCGACGCATCCTTAATTTTGGCCACACAATTGGACATGCTCTTGAATCTCACTTAGGTTATGGAAAAATTCGTCATGGAGAGGCCGTGGCTCTGGGTATGAAATGCGCTGGGTTTATTTCTCAAAAACTGAATCTGCTTTCAAAAGAAGAACTGTCAACTTTGAGCCAGACTATTAATCGATTACCCTTACCACAATTATCCCATATAAACGGAAATCATTTAATGCCATTTATCAAGACCGATAAAAAATCAGAAAAAGGTGTCCTGAATTTTGTACTATTAGATGGCTTGGGAAACGCCTTATCCTCTACAGATGTAACTGAAGAATTAATTCAAGAATCGTTGAAGGCGCTCAATTGAAAATACTTATTATCAATGGGCCTAATTTGAATTTACTTGGTATTCGTGAACCAGATATCTATGGTAGCGAATCATTATCTGATATTGAGAATTGGTTAAACGATCAACCGGAATCAGATGGGCATTCCATCACCTGGTTTCAGTCCAACCATGAGGGTGAACTCATTGACTTCATCCACGGTGCCATGGGTAATGTGGGCGGTATCGTTATTAATCCTGGCGCATTCACCCATTATTCCTATGCCATACGTGATGCCATCTCAGCTATAAACGTTCCCACCGTGGAAGTTCATTTAAGTGATATTAATACTCGGGAAGATTTTCGGGAAATTTCGGTCATTAAGGATGTATGTCTTGATCAAATTTCCGGATTAGGAAAAATAGGTTATTTAAAAGGAATACAACGCCTAATTAATTAATTACTTTTTGATGGCATCTGCCACTTGCCGATATGCTTCCCGAAATGGGATTCCTTTTTCAACAAGTTTATACGCTTTTTCTGTTTCAAAAAGTTCATCTGTCATGGCAGCGTCACAAATATCTTTATTCACCTTTAATGCTTCAATAACAGCCGCACTGATTTTAAAACAATCAATCCCCAAGTTTATCCCCTGCATGATAGGTTCTTTGGATAGTTGTATATCTCTGTTATAGCCGGAAATGAGATTGGCCGTTAATCCTTTCACCTGGGTTTCATACCCAGAAATGATGTGATAACTTCCCCGTAATAGCTCCAGCACATCGGGATTTTTCTTTTGGGGCATGATTGAACTGCCCGTACAGAATTCTTCCGGTAGAGAGATATACCCAAACTCAGTCATGGAGTATAAAATCAAATCTGAAGCCAAACGATTAATAGTCAACATAATCTGGCCCAAACCATGCAAAATAGATAATTCGAATTTTCCACGACTTAGCTGGCAGTAAATAGGATTGTTTTGAACCCGATCGAATCCCATTTCTTTTGCTGTCATTTCTTTATCAATTTTAATGGGCACGCCATACCCGGCAGCCGAACCTAAGGGCGATTGGTCAATCAGTTTTGCAACTGATTTAAGCATGGATAAATCGTCTTTCATTCCATCGACATAAGCACCTGCCCACATGGCCATTGAAGAGGGCATCGCTTTTTGCATATGGGTATAGCCGGGAAAAGAAACATCATAATTCTCTTCTCCAAATTTCTCCAAGACTTTTATCCAGCTTTCACCAAGATCAATTATTTCTTGTAATGCTTCTTTATAATAGAGCCGGAGGGCAGTTAGGACTTGGTCATTTCGAGATCGAGCCGTATGAATTTTTTTACCTACATCCCCTAATTGCTCAACCAAATATTCTTCAATGGCTGTATGGCAATCTTCTTGGGATACCTTTATGGTAAAATTATCCTCTCTGTGAAAGGTGATAATATTTTCAAGTTCCATCACCAATTTTTCAACTTCATTATTTTCAAGGTATCCCATTTCACCCAACATCCGGGCGTGGGCAATGGATGCCTTGCAATCATAAGGAATTAAAACATTATCTAATTCAGGATCTTTTCCCACCGTGAATGCTTCCACTGCTTTATCAAGATCGACACCCTTATCCCAAAGTTTACTCATCACTTGATTCCTTTCTCCATTTATATGGATTTCTTCTGTGCAATACCAGATTATGTGCTTTGAGTCGAATGGCATTAATATTGATGAATCCTTGAGAGTCCGTTGCGTCAAATCCGCCTTCTATATCCATGCTGGACATATCTTGATCATACAATGATGTGGGTGATTCCCTTCCGATAGATATCACATTCCCTTTTAATAGTGCCACCCGCACCGTGCCATCTACAGCCTCTTGGCTTTTATTGATTGATGTCAACAGAAAATCCATTTCCGGAGAAAACCAGAACCCATTATATATCAATTCTGCAAACTTCGGGATTAACATATCTCTGATATGCATCACTTCTTTATCCATGGCAACCCCTTCCAGATCCCTGTGTGCTTCCCAGAGGATGGTAGCCCCGGGTGTTTCATAAACACCTCTGGATTTGATACCAATAAATCTGTTTTCCACCATATCCACTCGACCAATACCATGGAGACTTCCCATTTCATTCAGATATAAAAACATTTCTAGACTATCGATTTTTATCGTTCCATCATCCAAGTTTTTTACCTGTGTCGGCATTCCATTTTCGAATTCAATTTCCAATAATGTCTCTTTTCCCGGTGCATCACTAATCCCATTGGTCATGCTAAATACAGATGCATCCGGTCGGGCAGATGGATCCTCTAATACACCCGCTTCATGGCTGATATGCATGAGATTTTCGTCTTCACTATATGGCATTTTTTTTGTTGCTGTCACAGAAATATTCCACTCATCCGCATAGGTAAGTAAATCATTCCGGCCCTTAAACTGTTCTAAAAATTCAATATCCTTCCAAGGGGCGAATACTTGAATATTTGGGTCTAAAGCATAATAGGCCAACTCAAATCGGACTTGGTCGTTTCCTTTCCCCGTAGATCCATGAGATACAATCGTAGCTCCCTCTTCATGAGCAATTTTAATCTGAGCTTTTGCCAGTACGGGCCGAGCCAGGGATGTCCCTAATAAATATCGCCCTTCGTAAAGTGCGTTGCCTTGAAGTGCCGGGAATATGTAGTCCGTAACAAATTCCTTTTGAAGGTTTTTCACATGGACCTTTGACGCACCTAAATCCAATGCTTTTGATTCTGCCGCTTTAAAATCATCTTTCTGCCCCACATCACCAATAAAGCAGATAACATCATATCCTTTGTTCACCAGCCATTTTAAAATAATAGAGGTATCAAGTCCTCCACTGTAGGCCAGTATTATTTTTTTATTTTTCATCCTTTTCCTTTCAATAACAAAAAGCCCCCCGGAACATCCGGAGGGCTTTATTTTTAAATCTTTTTTAATGACTTAACGACAAGCGCTACCGATGTCCCTCCCATTCATTGGGACGGCGTCGTTCTACTCTATTCCTGCGTTGATTGTCTAACATAACGAAAGGAAAATAATAGATAATGAGAACAGGAACCAACATTAATTATGATATTCCTGAATCGATTTTACCTCAATTTTCTTCCCCGCCAACCGAATAGCTCTCACAACTGCTGCAGCGCCGGAAAGCGTTGTGATGGCTTGGATCCCTTTTTGGATGCAGGATCGTCCGATGGCTTCTTCATCATATCTTGCCTGGGCACCCATGGGGGTATTAATCACCAAATTCACTTCCCCATTTTTGATTCCATCCACTACATTTGGGCGACCCTCACCTACCTTAAATACCGACATCGCTGGAATGCCATTCCGGTTTAATTCTTTTGCCGTACCTGATGTCCCCACCAATTTGAATCCAATTTCATGAAGATCTCTTGCGATGGGAATAACATTCATTTTGTCGGAATCATTCACAGAAATAAATACTGTCCCAGAATCTGGCAATTGGTTTCCCGCACTAATTGAAGCTCTCCTAAATGATTCACCCATGGTGTTGGATATTCCCATAACTTCACCTGTGGATTTCATTTCTGGACTTAAAAAAATAGATTCTTCAGGAAATTTATTAAATGGTAAAACCGCTTCTTTAACTGCTACATGATTATTGTCATCCCAACTATTTAAATCAAATTCAGATAGTTTAGCGCCTGTTGCCAGCTGTGCAGCAATTCTCGCTAAAGGCTTATCGGTCGCCTTACTCACAAAGGGAACGGTTCTACTCCCTCGAGGGTTTACCTCTAATACATAAATGATACCATCTTTAAAAGCGAACTGGAGATTAATAAGACCAATCACATTCAGTTCGCGCGCTAATGATTTGGTGATCCGAATAATTTCATCCATGGCTTCAGTGGTAATTCGGTATGGTGGCAAAACACATGCTGAATCTCCGGAATGAATCCCAGCTTCCTCGATATGCTGCATCACGGCACCGATATGAACTGATTCACCATCACATAAAGCATCCACATCAAACTCAAAGGCATCCTCTAAAAATTCATCTATCAGGATAGGATGCCCTTCGGTCACATCTGCGTTTCGGGAAATATAATCAATGAGTTGTTCCTTGGCGTACACAATTTCCATTGCTCTGCCACCCAATACATAACTGGGACGCGCCAATACAGGAAAGCCAATTTCTTCTGCCACCACCACCACTTCATCCAATGTTCTTCCTGTCCCATATTTTGGGCAAGTGACACTCAGTTTGTCCAAAATTTTCCCAAACTTTTTTCTATCTTCAGCTAAATCAATATTTTCCGGGGACGTCCCGATAATTGGAACACCGGCGTCTGCCAACGCATTTGCGATCTTCAATGGCGTTTGTCCCCCAAACTGAACCAGCACACCATCTGGTTTTTCAAATTCCACAATATTAAGTACATCTTCAAAGGTGACAGGTTCAAAATAGAGCCGATCTACCAAATCAAAATCTGTACTCACCGTTTCTGGATTACAATTCACCATAATTGTTTTATATCCCTGGTCTTGCAATCCAAATACTGCCTGAACACAGCAATAATCAAATTCAATCCCTTGCCCAATTCGGTTGGGACCCCCACCCAGTATTATGACTTTTTTCCCATCGATGGGTTTAATCTCGTTTTCTTCATCATATGTGGAATAGCAATAGGGCGTCTGTGCGGCAAATTCAGCGGCACAAGTGTCCACGACTTTGTAAGATGGGTAAATCAACTCTTCTTTTCGCTGGGCACGTATTTCCAATTCAGTTTTTCCAGTCATCCGCCCGATTTGTTTATCAGAGTATCCATCTTTTTTTAATTCTTTCAGCGTTGCATTGTACTGCGTCTCTACGAGAATATTAATCTGATGCAAAAACCAAGGATCTATTTTTGTGGCTTTAAATATATCTTCTACAGATTGACCTTCTACAAATGCCTGGCGGACTTTTAATAACCTAAATGCGGTGCCGTAACGTAAAGTAGACATATCCAATGGTCGCGCACGACTCACGTCTGGATCTCCCTCTGCCAGTGGCTTGGATTCCAACCCCTCCAATCCTACTTCCAACGATCGAAAAGCTTTTTGAAGAGATTCTCGGAAGGTTCTGCCGATGGACATGGCTTCCCCAACGCTTTGCATCTGAACCCCCAGGTGCCCAGACGCTGATGGGAATTTTTCAAAATCAAACCTCGGTACTTTGGTGACAATATAATCGATTGTCGGTTCAAATGCCGCTAAGGTTTTTCCGGTAATATCATTGGGAAGTTCATCCAAAGTATAACCAACGGCCAACTTTGCCGCCACTTTTGCGATGGGGAATCCAGTGGCCTTTGAAGCAAGGGCTGATGACCGACTCACGCGAGGATTCATTTCGATCACAATCATTCGTCCATTTTCAGGGTTCACCGCAAATTGCACGTTGGAACCTCCCGTTTCCACACCAATCGTTCGCAAACATTGAATAGACCAATTTCTCATTTTCTGGTATTCTTTGTCGGTTAACGTCAATGCCGGAGCTACGGTTACTGAATCTCCGGTATGAACTCCCATGGGATCAATATTTTCGATAGAACAAATAATAATCGCATTATCTGCATTATCTCGAACGACCTCCATTTCAAATTCTTTCCACCCAAGTAATGATTCTTCAATTAGGACTTCTGTTGTGGGGCTTGCGCTCAATCCATTTTCAATCAATTCCTGAAATTCTTCATAATTATAGGCGACGGATCCACCCGTACCCCCCATGGTAAATGACGGGCGAATAATGATAGGGAATTGCATATTATCCAAGGATGCTTCCGCTTCTACCCAACTATGCACAAATCCGCC
>MPMD02144992.1_pt1 | contig 17252 bp, 16 predicted proteins | sample 1617291 | NCBI WGS metagenome assembly MPMD02 (sample SAMN05944810, study PRJNA350692) | marine metagenome | biome: marine; feature: ODZ; material: water; isolation source: 120 m water sample filtered on 30 um supor filter | place: Pacific Ocean | collected 2012-04-09 | depth 120m m | reverse complement strand
GCTTAGTTGTACCACAGAGTCCAGTAGAGGGTGATGAAAGAAGAACAAAAACACAGAAAAGAGAACAACGAAAAACAATGTGACCGTGTCTATGAGATATGACATGCGTATGCACTAGACACTCGCAACGAAACTGCATGTATCTGCATCAGATGCGTATTCACACGCGAGATAATTGCAGCGAAATTTCTTGGAGCGGATAAATACACGAAATGAGACAGCGACGCAATCGGCAGACAATACCGCAACCTCAGTCGCAGATTTCTCAGGTGCAGCCACCGGCGGTGCCTGCGCAGCACTAGAGACGCAACAACACATCGAAAGCGCAGAAGGTACGTTGTGATCCTGAGCAAACGCAACCATGTCGTCGGTGAATCCTGCAGATGCGCGCGCACGCAACCATGTCGTCCGTCATGGACCGAAAAGATAAACAACACCACGAACTCGAAAATACGCATAAGAAAGCACAACGCATGTATGTATCGATCATCATCTTCAGCCTCTGCCAAGGCGTTCCGCGAGCTCCAGAATGCTGAATCATACAGATGCGCGCGCACGCAACCATGACGTTTGTGAATCACACAGATGCGCGCACACGCTTATATGTGTGAATCGCATACACTTAGTGTTGTCAAAGCGATGATTGTTTTATCTGTGTGAGGCTGCACGATTATACGGAGATGACATCCTACCGAAAACAAATACGAAGATAACAAACATGTGCATCGCGATAGCTACCTTTTTGTTCCTGGTCTTCTGGCCAGCGGGGACAACTCTGTAGACAGCCGCTGCACTGAAGTCCTTCGCCAACAATGCCTGGGCACGAGAACAACTGAAACACAAGTAATGCATCCAAACCTAAGCGCGCGTGCCGAGAAACGAATCAGAATGCATGCGGCTTGCGTCCGGTATGCTCGCAGGGTACAAGCCTTGCGGACCTCAGCATCGCCCAGGCCCAACGCACGCTGCGCAGCGAGCTCCTCGAGGAGCTCGCTGCCGCGGGCTTTGTTCTTGGGCACCGGGAGTGAGGCAGCTTCGTCGCCCCCCTCCGTAAAGAACTTTTTCGTTGCTCGCGAGGCATAGCCCTTGTCAACGCCCAATTCCACCAGACGCTTCCGGCAATCTTCAAAAGCGAGCTCGGGAGTGACGGACTTCATCTCCTGCAGGCAGCCCCTCGCCCCAAAGTTAACATTGCAATTTTGAGGATTGCACCTAAACCGCTGAGGTGAGGCGATGTCCTCGAATCACTTGTGCATAACGATGTCATCCAATCACAGAGGCTGAGGTAGAACGATGTCATCAGGCGTAACCTAAGCCATTGCATTTTTTGCTTGCTTTTTCTACAACCTATCACAAGAACGACATGAGCCGGTGGATGGGGGGAAGTTGGCGGGGAATTGAAAACGTCTAAATCCTTGAGGCGTTCTGCGGCTGATTTGCCACGCATTTGTTTCTCGGCAGCAGACTTGCCTTGCTTAGTCCGCGGCTTGGCGTTGGCTGCAATCAACGGGATGGCTGCCTGCACTGCGGCAGCAGGCTCGGGGGGCGGGGCTACCGGCGCCGGCGGCGCAGCAGCTGCCGGCGCCGGCGGCGCAGCAGCCTGGATTGCTGGCTCCAGCGCAGCAATGGAGGCCTGCAAGGATTCTAGCAACCTGCACGGGCGCACAGAGTGCGCAGAAAGAAGTGAGGTTCAATCCGGCACAAGCTACGCAAGAAACGTCTGGCCTGAAACTCCTTGTTTTCACGCAGCCGCACCCAGAGCTGCTGCCCGCGCAGCATCGTGCATTCAACTGGCTTCGGGTACTTGACAGCTGCCTCCAACTTCCAGGCGTAGATCCTGGCGTAAAGGCAGCGCAACGATGCAGCGATTGCACTAAAAACGCGCAGGAACGTGCGAGATTGACCACAACAACATTTCAACAACTACAGAAACTTCAAAAACGCGCGAAGCAACTATTGTGAACAACCCGATGTGCGCACTTCTGCTTCGACTTGATGGTGTTGGATTGCCACCAGAGGTCGTCTTTTGCAACCTTGTGCTTGGCGACCCATTCCTCTGATTACAAACTCAAGGGGACGCGGCTCCAAAGAATACGTGTACGAATTCAGCAGCAGCTGATCAAACACAAGCAGCAAGCAATCAACCCTAACCATGCAAAGGAGCAATCAAAACAGTTGCGAAACTGAATCGAAACCGGTGGTGCGAACGCAACAAATCAACTTGCAATGCGTAATGTTGTGATTTGGAGGGATGTGCAAACTAGTGAAAACGCAATGCGTACCGCCTTCGATTGGAGCTCTGTCTTGTCGACGTGGTTGCACGCGACCAGCTTAATCTCACCATACACCGGCGATGTGATTACGCAACAGCACTATACATCGGACGAACTCTCCCCGCATGCCCCCGCACATGCGCACGGCTGGGTGTCGCCCAGAAAAGATGAGCCCGACCGTTTTGTCCAGCATCCCAATCAAGCTGAATGGGCGAAGCTCGAAGGTTTTCGGGCTATGACCTGGCACGCGCATGAGCGGTCGGATGTATCACCGTTGCTAATCGAGGGCGAAGCAGGACCGAGTAGACGCAAATTGATGGACCGAATAGCACAATAGTGTCAGGTATTTCGCAAAATGACCCTGTGACAATTTGGTTTCGCACACGATGCTTGCTACTGATCAGAAATGAGCAATGCAGAAGTAGCACCTGCTAAGATTTGCTCGCCCCAGCACTCCTTGATGATCAGCGCAACATCGAGGTCCAAGACACTTCCGTATCCGGCCATTGCACACAGATTTGGAAAACGAGATGTGTGAACTCAAGCGGCTGGCATCGAGACAGATTGCGAATACGAAAATAAGCCTCTCCGAAATGAGACTGCCGGCATTTAATTCAGAGAGTGCGACGACACTTGTTTCTACAGAAGCATGTCCAACAGTTCGCATGACATGGTTCGCCGGGCTCAAGGCAAAAAAATGCGTGTCGGATATGTAATGCGAATGCAATAATACTACGGCAGAAACCGAGCCTGCGCATTTTTCGAAGAAAGCGGAGGGCCCTGGCGCAGCCCCTCCCTGAGACTGAACCGGCGCAAAGGCAAACCACTCGGGGCCTGGGAGAAAGGCACCCTCGGGACCGGGAGAAAGGCGCAGGGGAGCACCAAACCAATCAAGCGAAATCGCAATTACACACGTTGACGTTTGAATTCCCGGTGTTGACACAGGCGAGCATAACATCGGCAATTGTGTGTCAACTCTGGGAATCGCAATTCCCGGCGTTGACTTGAGGAATTCCCGATGTGTCAACTCGGGGAATCGCAATTCCAGACGTTGACTTGATGAATTCCCGGTGTGCATTACCGGGTGGACGAGCCACACGACCATCGGGACCTGGGAGAAAGGCACCCTCGGGACATGGGAGAAAGGCGCAGGGGAGCAACAAGCCAATCAAGATGAGCGACTTGAGGAATTCCCGATCGCACCGGGAATTCGGGAAATAGACGACGTTCTGGGAATCGCAATTCCCGACGTCGACTTGAGGAATTACAGGTGCGTCAACTCTGGGAATCGCAATTCCCGACGTTGACTTGAGGAATTCCCGGTGTGGATTCCCGGGTGGACGAGCCACACGACTTCAAAAAAAGTTTGGGGAAAACCTCGGAAATCTGAAGAAGACCGTACCCTACTAAGCAGCAAGGTTTTTTAAGCAGTCAACTCCGGGAATCCGAGCCGGGAATCCGCACCGGGAATTCGGGAAATAGACGACGTCGGGAATCACACACCACGATGGCAAAAAGATTACTTCGGGAATCCGGGTCGGGAATCAGGGTCTGGAATCGCAAATTGTCATAAAAAAAGTGTGATCAAAAAGTGTCAGTTTGAAGTTAACGATCCTTTATAAAAATGCCTCGTTCTGCCGGAACAGCTGGGGTCGCGCTTTGGCATGAATTCCCGACGGTGACTCGGGCAGATTCCCGATGTGGACAGCGCAATTCCCAGTGTTGACATTTGTGGCTAACTACGACTGTCTCAACACAGGGTCTAACATGGAATTATCATCAACTAATATGCCGCGAGTGGTCGCACGAACACTAACACAGAAATGTAAATCGCAGGAGGCGGTGCTCGTAGTCAGCGGAGTCAGTTGTCTGGATTTAGTTTTGATTTTATTTGTATTCAGCAACCAGCAACAATTAGCAAGAAACAGCTTGCGTCGCATTTCTCTAAACCCGTTTATCAAAAATTGCCTACACACGATCACTATTCAGTACTAAATTTGACCGGTGGTAAACCATCTTAAATTTGGCCGGTGGCAATCGAAACGTTTTCAAACTGGATCGACCATGTACAAAAATTGCCTACAAACGATCACTCTTCAGTACTAAATTTGACCGGTGGTAAACCATCTTAAATTTGGCCGGTGGCAATCGAAGTAGGTCGCTTGCAATTATTTCCGCAGGAAAGATAGATGTCCGAAAAATCCTGGGGTCGCTTGTGAATTTGTAGGCAATGTTTGTACATGGTCGATCCATTTAAATTTTGGTCTGGGTGCCCTATGGCCCGCTGAGGCCCGGAATTTAACATGTTAAATTTTGGTCCGGCTTTACGAGCACCGCATCCTGAGAAGGAAGGCGTACATGCGTGCAAATCGAAATGTGCGTAGGCATCTGAAAGTCGTCTGTAGACATATGACGGCATTCTGAATGCATCTAAGGGACTGTACCTTCTGAATGTATCTGCAGGCCTACTGCGTGCATCCTCATTTTGTTTTCATATGTTGCAGCAAAAGCTTCAAAATATAGCGCTTTAAGCAGCGTTGTCCGCGACCAGCCTGGCAAAGACATCGAGCAAATCAGGGCTGAACTGCCGATACTGTCGAGCCCGCGTGCGTTGAATCAGGCGCATGCTCCTCACACAGCGCACCGGGCCCGAACCAAGGGGGAGTCAAGAGAAATCAGGAGAGCCCAAGAGAAGCTCTACAGGAACATTCCAGTCTCGCGGATTTACTTCAGGACAAAAGCGGATCAGATGGGAGCATCCGATGAGCACAGATGACGCTAGGGTGCAAGGTCCAGCGGCATCGGCAGCATACCCAATAGCCGTCGCTACAGCAAGGCGTCGCACCAGGGTCTGTGATCAGCGCCTGCTCGTTGTGATGCAGCGCAGCTACGAGCACCCGGCGGAGAATCGCAATCTCATCTCGGAGCCGCATCGCCGCGTTGTAATCACTAATCGTGCTAGATCGCGGCTGGCAATTCATGACAAATCTAGAAACAAATCTATAGGCAGTAATTGCTTCCATTCCACCGGAAGGAGCTGCAGCTTATAAACTTACACCTGAATGAATAGTGATGACCACGCACCTCGCAGGCATTGTCAGAGATTTGTGCCAAGAGCGCGTGCCGCATCGCCTGCTGCTTGCGGAGCGCATTGGCGAGCCGATCGCGGGTCGCACGCAATTCCGTGACCTCCGCCTGCGGAACGGCGCAGGAGCGGCACAGAGTAACCAAAGAATAAATATACAAAGCTTGTTGCAGGAACCAGTTGGGTGTCGGAGGTGGCCCAGAGAAGAGCAGGAGGAGTCGACAGCTGGCTGCCTGCAAGAGAGCGACTCGCTTTTGCAGTGCTGCTGCCAAGTCGATGAGCTCAGAGAGCCGGGAGACGGTGACTGATTCGCGGCCCGGTACCTTAGGCGGCATTGCGGCCAGAGTGTTGAGGAATAGAAATGCAACAGAACTCAGAGCTTTCCTCAAACGCTCGCAGACTGGTTGCTTGCAGTAAAGTTTCAGGACCGATGCAGACTGAGCGCAGATTGCAAAGCTAAGGCGGCTGCCGGAAGCGATGCAACCAAGCAGACAAAACTGCATCAGGGCACACGATGGCATCCAGGACGCTTCCTACTGCAGGGAAAGTAGCGCAAGCACAACCGAAGCAAACCGAAGCAAAAAAGAAATGTTCTGATAGGTTATGATCGGTTCTGACTTGTCATAATCGGTCCTGATTTGTCCTCATTGGTTCCGATCGGTTCTGATCGGTCCTGATTGGTTCTGGTTGATCCTGAGCAAACGCAACCATGTCGTCGGTGAGTCCTGCAGATGCGCGCGCACGCAACCATGTCGTCTGTCATAGGCCGAAAAGATGAACAACACCACAAACTCGAAAATACGCATAAGAAAGCACAACGCATGTATGTATCGCTCATCATCTTCAGCCTCTGCCAAGGCGTTCCACGAGCTCCAGAATGCTGAATCATACTGATGCCCGCACACGCAACCATGACGTCTGTGAATCACACAGATGCGCGCACACGCAAAAGACTACATAAGATGAGCTCCAGAATGCTGAATCATACAGATGCGCGCGCACGCCAGCAGGCAAACCTAATCTGGCTCAAAAAGGATGGGAGCAAGCAAGCAAACCTACAGTAACCATGCAAAAGCTGGCAAAACGCGAACAACAGCAAAACCGATCAAACACAACGCAAGCAAACAAGCAAACTTAAACCGGGAAAAGAAAGGGGCGCAAGCGAGCAAATCTAACCAGGCAAAGGAGGGGCGACGCAAACGACTAACATGCACTGCGCAAAAGGGCCATGCTACAATTCCACAGTTTTTAAGCAAGAGTTGAGGGCAAGTGTGGAACTCAAATCGCGGCTGTCAAGTGAGCAGCTGCTGCGCGCAGGAGCAGGATCAGCGATCGAACGTCTGGAGCTCGCTCAGGTCCCACTTTGGAGGCATGAGGAGCTCCAATACAGCTTCTTCCAAGTGCACCCAACCTTTGGTTGCTCCGGATTCCCGGCTTAAATAGTATATACGGAATTTAGGCAGGCGGTCCCTTGTCCTGAACAAGGACCATCGCATCAGCATAGCGACTCGCCTCATTTCTTCAGCGATCTCCGGGACCCCTCCACTCACAGCGCCCCAATCTATGACATCTCGTGCTAAGCGGTGGGCTTCGTTCGTAAAATCGAAAGCCGTTAAATCTGGCGCAGCGGTCAGCTGCAGATCGGGGCTGAGCACGAAACCTGGATCCATGGCAGGTGCATCCGCATCTTCAACCGTAGGTCCCCAGTTAGCATTAGTATCCTCTAATGCCAAAATGTCACGCAAGCGTTTGGCAAACACCCAGCCGATCCGATACGCTAACCGGTTGCCGTCCCTGTGATTTACAGCTGAAATCCGGCGCGACTTCCACTCTGGATCGACACGGTGATCTACATCATGGAAAAGTCCGGTTGCGCTTGCTGTCTCATGAGCAGCAAGGGCTTGGCTTAAGATGTCAGCTCTAGGGATCTCCGAGCACACTAGCGCGGCTTTCATTACTGCCAAGGCGCGCGTGGCCTCATCAGCCCAAGTCTGGTCCGCAAACCGCGAACCTACCGTCCGCCTCACCTCGACTCTGGTCCAGCTCAGAGCACTGCCGAACTCAAGCATGTTCAAACCTGTACTCATAGCATTTTTGAAAATTGTTGTGAGGTACTCGACGTTCGCGTTTTTAAAGAGCGCTTCACGACCTAAGGTGAACCCGGAGCCTGCACCAGCACGCCACTGGCTCACATGCTTATTGTACACCTTGAGGAGAGAAAAGGGCCCAGCAAGATTTCTCATCATGACGCCGCCTTTGCCGCCGCCGAGTACTCCCCACATCGGCATTATGGAGCATTCAGCGCCTGAGAAGGGATACTGGCGCAACAGCGCGTACTCAGGCGAAACCACAACCGGATGCTGAGTCTTAAAATCTTGGCCGATGTCGACCACGAAGTTTTGCTCAAACAGTGCAGCGTCTGCTGCACCGACGTCAAATTCGTGATGCACTGCTGCGCTGTTGGCCCGACCTAAAAAGTCGACAAGCTCGAGTTTGGCACCGATTGAGCTGATCCATAGCTTAATGGCGACTCGGTCCCACCCAGCGCGCAGCATCGCTGCTCCGAGCGCTGCGCCAGAGAAGGAACGCTCTGTAGCAGCGAAGCGCTTCTCTGACGTATCCGGGTTGACATCACGGACGATCCACTGGCCGTACGAGGACAATTCATCAGCGACAGTTTTTAAAAACTCGTCAAGCAAAGCTTGATCGCCTTGCAAGCGCAATTTAAAGAACACGCTCTTCGCGAAAGACAGTTTCCCTGAAAACTGCCTCTCATCACCTGGGGTGTAGGATTGGCCGCCAACCGACCAATCCGACGCCCAGGCTTGAAGCGCAGATGGGCTCGTCATGCCACTCAAGAAGTCCATGCACACCGAATTCGAACCCACGATTAATGAGTCCAACGGCGCGCCTTCACCTGCCAGAGCGACTACGCGATCAATATCGGGGCTGCGGGCAACAGGCGGCTCAGGTGCAGCACGCACAGGGCTCAGGCTCGGAGAACGCCGCCTTTGAAGATAATGCTATGCGTCAAATGACGCAAACTCATTGGATTTTGCGTTTACGCAAAATCCACGCGCACAGCATCACGCACACACGTGCTACGAACCAGCAGCCAACGACAAATGCGACACATGCGAATGCGACAGACACACGCATATACAAGAAGCCTCGGCGTTTCCAAGATTGATTCTCTCTGAGCTCCAGCGATGCGCTCCTCAGCTGTCCTGACATTGAAGCATTGAAATGACTAGGGGCATGAGTGGCAAGAACTGATGATACGAAACAACTTCGCGAAAACACTGCAAATTCAACAGCAAATTGACCAATGTTATGCGTTGCATCTCGTAAAAAAATGGCATCCTGTACCGCTGAGCATCCCGAGTCGCAGCAGGTGGCTCAGGTGCTGGGCGCCTAGCAGGCACCACTTGGGCTCGAGCTGGTGCCGATGCCTCTGCACTGGGAGCGGCGGTTGCACGCCTCGCACTTCGCCGAAACACGAGCGCACATTGCAAGCCAATGATCGCATGCAACATTTGTAATTCAGTGGCCTGGCGGCAGGGATGGAGCGGAGCGAAGGTGCCAGAAGCTTTCCGCGCCCTGCGCCTCGAGGCCTTCGTGTGCTAATACCAAAACTTTTCCGCGTTTCGGATACTGATTTTTCAGAATTCCGGAGGCAACACTTTTCCGCGTTTCGGAGGCAGAACTGCACTTGTCCGGCTCCTGAACTTCCGGCTCTTACGTGCAGTTTCGTAAAACTTTTGTTTGACCGACAGCAGCTGCAGCAGAGCGCACACATGAAGAACACTATCAACAAAGCATACGGAAACACGATATGCGCATGCTTTTGTATTTATCTAAGGCGTTGGCGTGCACATCTGCCTCACGATGTCTGTGCGAGTGGAGTTGTGGGGGCCGCCGAGGTGGCGCGAGGCCGCGTCCATCATCATGTATGCTCCGAGATCCTGCGGGCAATGGCCGCTATGATTTTAACGATTGCGTAGTCATTGCTATCCGACAAAGCAAGACACACCAGGACCCAAGAATGCGCACACATTGGAGCAACTCGATGCTCGAAATGCAAACATGCAATTGTGATAGTAGCTAAGTGGATCGATGGAAGCAACATCCAACTAGCTGCCAGGCACCGAGATTCGTGCATGAACAGACTCGGCTGCATATTCAAACGTAGCGTCAAAGACATTGCCAGCAAGCGCGAGACGCACACGATCGATCTTTTATGTTTTCTGCGCAAAAGACCACAAAATTGTGAATCAAAATTGTGACAAAATTGTCCCTGTTGTCGATCACATCACCGGCTGGATTCAACTGAATCTTCTTGGGGCGTTGTTAGCTTTTTTGGCACTGCGGCATTGGCTACCGATGGTTTAAACCACAGCCTCCAGGTCCAGAGCAACGGACTTGACGAGCTCGCCCATGACTTTCCTGATGATTCGTTTTGCAGCCTTCGGCTGTTGTGGAAGGCCAGCGTTGCGAGCGATTGCAGTTGCCAGTACCTCGCGAACATGAGCCTCTGTGAACTTAACTTCGCCGAGGTAGGGCTCCAACATATTTTTTAGCACCGGATACCGGGCGCTCAGAATTATTATTAGTGATGCATGTCGCGTCAATCCGGTTGACAGTCGTAATCGGGAATCGGGAGGCATCAGTTGAAAACATCAATCGAAGTTTATGTTAATATGGAGCGCAGAGTACCGCTCAATGTCTGACTTCCTGCCTTGCGGCTTTGGCTTGTTAAGCAACGTCCGCTTGATCCCCATCCTGAACTTGATTTGCGCGACATTGTTTCTGGCGCACCGCAAGCGCTTCAGGGTGTGGTTGCGCTCGAATTCTCCAACTGCGCATAACACAGTCCTGACAAGTTTTGACGTCGGGTTGTCATCCAAGAACTGGGTCGGCGCCGCTGCGCTCATCAGTTTAAACTCTAAGTTTGTCAAAAACTCGAAAGCGACCTCGAGTGTAATTGTATCTCGAGCGAGTCGTGATGAATCCTCGAACATGACCATCTTGATGTTTTTGGCGGCGCAATATGTGAGCATCGTTAAGAACCCAGAGCGGGTGTCAACAGGGTCAATGCCAGACACACCGGGGTCTGAGAACCAGGCGTCGTTCTCAATCTCGTATTTGTAGTGTTCAGCGCAAGCGTTGATGGCTTCTTTCTGCCGCTGCTCAGAATCTTTCAAAAACCCTACGTTTCCAGCGCTCGATGTGCGGATGTACCCGACGGCGGGCGGCATCGTTCCGCAGGGGGAGAAACAAAGGGCGCGGCTCAAAACAGAGGAGAATCAAACACGAACACACACATACACACACACACACGCGCCCAGATTCAGTTGAATGTGAACTTAGATACTTGCGGAATGAGTGCGCCTGTGAACGCACAAATCCATGCCGACGACACAACACGAATTGATCAAACTAAGGCGGCCCCAACTGATACCAAGAATGTGGCATCATCAGCAACGATCACAGTGTCATCCAGGATCTCGTTCCCGTCAAGATCATGGAATACCTGTGCAAACGCAGCTTTAGGTTCTTCCCCAAGGTATGCATAACACCAAGAATCATGTTGAACACGGTAGGGGTGTAAACTACTTTTCTGGAAGTCACGTGGGCGATTTCCCATGCGGAAACGCGGCTGAGTGACCCGCAGCGCTTGCACGACTCGAGCCCAATACATCCCCATGATGCTTGCGACTTTTGCACGAACATCCCTGACCAACACAATCTCTTTCGGCGCGATCACCTTTGTGAAGATGACCGCGTCGGTCAGGGCCAGTCGAGCTGATACCGAACCTCGCAATCAACATTCGCGATTTGCGCACGTGTGTACATGCATGTATCTGCATAAGATGCAAATTCACACGCGAGATACTTCCAGTACAATTTCAAGACTGGGTGCTTGCAGTAAAGTTTTTTCACTACCGATGCAGACTGAGCGCAGATTTCAAAGCTAAGGCGGCTGCCGGAAGCGACGCAACCAAGCAGGCAAAACTGCATCCGGGCACACGATTGTATTCAAGACGCTTCCTACTGCAGGAATGCCACCATTCAAACACACCGAAGCCCAAAAAAGAAACCAAGCAAATCGAGGCAAACCGAAGCAAGCCGAAGCAAGCCGAAGCAACAAAAAAATGTTCTGATAGGTTCTGATCGGTTCTGACGTGTCCTAATCAGTCCTGATTTGTCCTTATTTGTTCTGATCGGTTCTGATCGGTCCTGATTGGTCATGATTGATACTGAGCAAACGCAACCATGTCGTCGGTGAATCATGCAGATGCGCGCACACGCAACCATGTCGTCTGTCATAGGCCGAAAAGATGAACAACACCACGAACTGGAAAATATGCATAAGAAAGCACAACGCATGTATGTATCGCTCAACATCTTCAGCCTCTGCCAAGGCGTCCCGCGAGCTCCAGAATGCTGAATCATACAGATGCGCGCACACGCAACCATGACGTCTGTGAATCATAGAGATGCGCGCGCACGCAAAAGACTGCATAAGATGAGCTCCAGAATGCTGAATCATACCGATGCGCGAGCACGCAACCATGACGTCTGTGGATCATACAGATGCGCGCGCACGCAACAGTCTGTGTGTACATGCATGTATCTGCGTAAGATGCAAATTCACACGCGAGATACTTGCAGTACAATTTCAAGACTGGTTGCTTGCAGTAAAGTTGCAGGACCGATGCAGACCGAGCGCAGCTTGCAAAGCTAAGGCGGCTGCCGGAAGCGATGCAACCAAGCAGTTCGTTATCGTTCCTCTTGGGTGCCCCTGGTGCGTCCCTGCCCGGCGGTGCAGGGGGCGTTGCGGCCATTGCGCGGTCGGATTGCTAGCGGGTGCGTTTGAAACCCCTGGAACGTCAAACTGTATAGATTTGGCGCACGCAATACTCTATTGCTCATGCAAACTGACTCTACAAGAAGCATCATAACAACACACGGCCAAATCGCGACGACTAATACATGCGGGCGCAAGTGACTGCAAACATGATGCAAACATGCAGTCCTTGTGACCCCATGCATCGTCGGGCATGTTCACGACCTGGATGAACTCTGGCTCCGCCTCTGTGCGTTTGAATGCGAAATCAATAAGGGCCTAGTAAGGGCTAGTAAACTACAAATGTTGTTGCGCTTGATCTATACATCACAGATGTGTATCGCTATTCACTCTGAATCTGTACATCAGCAGTGCGAGGTCTCCTGCAGCACTTGGCGCAAACGCCGTGTTTGGATTACTGACAGTGGAAGGTTCACTGACAACATCGAGGCTTGTGGCTGTTGGCGCTGCCAATCGCGACGGCAAAGGGGATATCCCCTCCCTGCGCAAGAAACGCAACCTCACGCAGATGTGGAGGGTTGCCACTCGCATCGTTGCTGTCTTTGTGAACCCTCCACTGCCAGTACTGCGGCGTGGTACCCATGGAATTGATATGTGTTTATGTGCCGACTGTCCTGACACTGATTTAAGTACGATATCGCAGGTTACGGTGGTGATCTGTAAAATCTCGCACGCAACGACTCAAAGACAAATTGCGTTGCCACAGCAAAGACATGCATCCACAACTACCATGTTTTTTTGTGACCTCCGGCGCCTCAGCTGACAGCGGCTCCGAAGCTGCTGATACGAGTCGGGCAACTGCGTCGGCGGCGGCGATCTTGGGCGCCATCGCGAAACAAAATGGATTGAGGGGAGCAGGCAAAGAGCTGTCGTGCGCGCCTTCCGCGCAATTTGTGCGAGCAAGGGCATAGGGAAAATTAATCACGTTCAGTTTTACGACTTCTATCCTGGACCGACACACGCACACATGCTACACGATGTATGCATGAACTGTGCGGGCCTATCAATCGCTTTTCCATGTCCACAGTGTGAGATTGCTGCGACACGCGGCTCAACAGACGAAAGTTCGGAGATCTCGTTTTGAATCATACGGATGCGCGCACACGCAACCATGTTCGTCTGCAAAATAACGTTGTCTGTGAAATTGATACTTGATAAGCGTTGTGAATCATACAGATGCAGCAGAGCCGATTTTCGAAACCCCTCTTCGATTGAATTCGCTTTGCTGCGCGCACTGTTGTTGCGCAGAGCCCTGCCGCGACGCACAAGCTCGGTTAACCATAACTAGTTGATGCGCACGTAAAAGGGTTAGTGCTACGGTGATGCATGAAAACGCTGCAGAAATAAGTATTCCATCAAATTCCCGATGTTGACGTCAAGATTCCCGATGCTGACTCCGAAACGATTCCCGCAGTTGACTGTTCGATTCCCGACAGGGATTCCCGACGAGGACTCGCGATTCCCGGCGTGGACTGCCGACATTGATCGGGAATCCGAAAGTATGTCAAACTACGCAAACGGCGCGATTCCCGCAGTGGACGGTTGACCTTCTCCAGGCGGGCGGTTCGCTTTCTTAAGAAAGCGAACCGGTTGACATCGGTCAACATCGGGAATGCGCGACGATCGCTATTATTCTCGGCGAATTTCCCATCACACGCAATTCCCGATCGTAATTTTACGACAAAATCATGCAATTCCAGAAATTCCCGATGGTTGTTTTTGTCCTTTCCAGGCCCTCACCAGGCTCTTTCCAGTCTCTTACCAGCCCTTACCGGGCTCTTACCAGTCTCGTAGGACTTGAGCTCGAAAAGTCAGTTGTACTTTTGTTCGGCCAACCACACGACAGTGATGACTTGAGCTCGAAAAGCTAGTTGTACTTTTGTTCGCTAAACCTCACACGAGAACAACATTTCCGAAAATCAAGCTTCAAACGCATCAAGACACAAAATGTTTGCCAAAATGCAAAATGACAATATTTGCAAATGAATTTAGCTGGTTTTCAAACACATCGGAGTCAGCACCTGGAATCTTGTCGTCAACATGTTGAATATAATCTGACATACGCTAGTGTTAACCGAGCTCAGTGCCAGATTGCTGGACCGCTCAGTCCTGGGCCTGCATCAGATCTCTACGCGCATGTTCGCAATGACTTGCAAATGCTGCGGAATTAGCACGCATGTGACGAAACTGAACTCGCTCAGCATTGCAAGGAAGCCGAAACTATTGCATATCGAACGATGGCCTCCAAGCGGAAAAGCATGTTGCCGCACGTGCAGGTCTGCTCATTCCGATCATTCTCCGCCGCTGAATATGTTTTTGCACAAGACGAGCACTTGTATGATGGATCCTTTTGGGAAAAGAAAATGTGCGAACTACGCCACGCATCGACTTGCAATGCGTAATGCTGTGAACAAAAGCAAGCAAGCAGGATTAATCCGGCAAAAAGAAAGTGGGCGCTAGCAAGCAAACATAACCATGCAAAAGCGAGCAAGACAGGAACAACAGCAAAAGCGATCAAACACATCGTAAAAAAACAACACTGTTGAGAACACGCAGTGGGATCACTAGGCGCACGAAATGCTCGAAGCCCTGGGCAGCCAGACCAATGCCCAACATCATGTCGTTCTTGCCGCGACTGGCGCGCCACGCCTGGATCCGTTGACCGAGGGCGGCGTCAGGGGAGCGATCGCGCTTGGCACCGGCCACCGTCGATTGAACAAATGTGCACACAATTCCGATAACGGGAAAGATGCACTACACTGCCTATGCATCCGAGATGTGCGGCTAAACACGAACAACAGTAAAAACGACACACACACACACACACACACTTTTTTTCACCGCTGCCAGCAACTCTCGTTCGGTTCCGCGTGTGCCAAGAAAAACAAGAACCGATACAAACCGTTAGGTCCCGACCATGTCCTGGAGGAAAGCATAAACGACCTCCAGGTCGTTTATGCTACGTCATATTAGAACAATCGAAACCGTTGTGCTTCACCTGTGGTGAAGCCACTGAAAACTGATTGTTAAAAATATATGACTAAAGCAGCCTGCCAGGCACCTGCCGGGGTCAGAAGACACCTGCAGGAGCAGATCTGAAGCACGCAAAGGCGGCTGAATCCAGCGAAAGGAGGCGCAGAAACGGAACTGTGTCGATGCGAAACTGGTTCGCATCAAGACGAAAAAAACAAAGACTATGATGTGAAAGCATGAGGCGATGGTCAGCTTTGAGCAGAACACACACACACACACACACACACACTGAGCACACGATGGCATCCAGGACGCTTCCTACTGCAGGGAGAGTAGCGCAACCACCTCAGTCGCAGATTCCTCAGGTGCAGCCACCGGCGGTGCCTGCGCAGCACTAGAGACGCAACAAAACATCGAAAGCGCAGAAGGTGACAAATGCAGAAGAGACAAACATGCAGAAGATGCGAACATGTCCAACACACGCAAGCGGGGCGACGCAACCAGACAACAACTGTTCACACAATTCCGATAACGATAAATGTCACCCTGAATCTGTACATCAGCAGTGCGAGGTCTCCTGCAGCACTTGACGCAAACGCCGTGTTTGGATTACTGACAGCGGAAGGTTCACTGACAACATTGAGGCTTGGGGCTGTGGGCGCTGCCAATCGCGACGGCAAAGGGGATAACCCCTCCCTGCGCAAGAAACGCAACCTCACGCAGATGTGGAGGGTTGCCCCTCGCCTCGGTGCTGTCTTTGTGAACCCTCCACTGCCAGTACTGCGGCGTGGTATCCATGGAATCGTTCTTTTGTTATGCGCCGAATGTCCTGACACTGATTTAAGTACGATATCGCAAGTTGCGGTGATGATCAGTAAAATCCCGCACACAACGACTCAAAGACAAATTGCGTTGCCACAGCAAAGACATGCATCCACAACTGCAATGTTTTTTTTGTGTGACTGAACTCAACTCGATCACTCACGATGACGAAACAACACTTTACGAGATGTCGGGGCTCATTGCTCGATCAAACCTTTGATACATTGGTGAGCAGAGCGAAGCAAGTGCGCCGCTCGAAGCTGTACAAGGTGATCCACTCGGACGCCCTGCCAGGTCCCCACCAGCTTCCTCGCACCTGAGCGCTGATTCGCGCCCCACGCATGTCGCTAGGATCGTAGTGGATGTCCTCCAGAAGGTAGGAGCACGGGTTCCACGCCCCCTGTCTTCCGGCACACGACGCATCCCACCAATGCGTGACGCACTGCCCCATCCGGAACTGCTGGTAGTCCTGCCGCGCCGCGTTCCAGACTCCCAGGGTCACGGCGTTGACGTATGACGGCAAATCGCGCGTCAACTGCACCACATCTCCGGGCCAGAACTCGGGCACATCGTCGAGAAGAACTCGTACCATGAGTCCAAACCCGTCGTCCTCTGCGAGGACGACGTCGAACATCGTGAAGCGAACCATGGCGCCGAGCGGAAGGCGGAGTGGGGCGAGCGTGCGAGGGGCGAATCTCAGACCGGCGAGGCGCGGAAGCATTACGCAAACAATACGAAAGCATTACGAAAGCATTACGGAAACAATACGTAAACAATACGCAAGCATTACGCAAACAATACGAAAGCATTACGAAAGCATTACGGAAACAATACGTCAGCAATACGGAAGCATTACGAAAGCAATACGGAAGCATTACGAAAGCAAAACGGAAGCATTACGAAAGCAATACGGTCTCTGGGGGGTCTGTGGGGGATCCGTGGGGGGTCCGAGGGCCGTCTGTGAGGCGATCCGTGGGGCCATGAGAGGGGTCCGTGGGCGGTCCGTGAGCGGTCCGTGAGTGGTCCGTGAGTGGTCTGTGAGCGGTCCGTGGGCGGTCCGTGGGCGGTCCGTGAGCGGTCCGTGAGTGGTCCGTGAGCGGTCCGTGAGCGGTCCGTGTTAGAGCTCTAGATCTTAGAGCTCCAGACATTGGAGCTCCAGACCTCAGAGCTCCAGACCTTAGAGCTCCAGACCTTATAGCTCCAGACCTTAGAGCTCCAGACCTTGGAG
>MPMD02054424.1_pt1 | contig 17316 bp, 16 predicted proteins | sample 1617291 | NCBI WGS metagenome assembly MPMD02 (sample SAMN05944810, study PRJNA350692) | marine metagenome | biome: marine; feature: ODZ; material: water; isolation source: 120 m water sample filtered on 30 um supor filter | place: Pacific Ocean | collected 2012-04-09 | depth 120m m | reverse complement strand
GAAGGCGGAGGCGAAGTCCAAGGTGTTCCGTTTCCTCACTCCGCACGGAAAATGGCAGATCCACAGCATGTTCTGGGACACATGGCACATGCTCAACCTGTTCCGCGGAGGCCAGGTTGTCTGGATCAACGACAAGGATGCCGCGGAGATCGACGTGAAGGACAACGACTGGGTCGAGATTTACAACGAGAACGGGATCTCGAACGTTCGTGCCGTCGTCAGTCAGACGATGCCGAGGGACTCCGTGATCATGTACCACTCGTCCGAGCGTCATATCAATGTCCCCTTCTCGCCGTTGGCGAGAAAACGCGGAGTCTCCGATCTACGGGGTGGCAACAACAACGCCACGACCCGGATCATGATGAACCCGGCGACGATGATTGGCGGATACGCGAACTGGACCTACTTCCTGAACTACTGGGGGACGAGTCCGTCCGAGCGCGATTGCGCTGTCTTGATCCGCAAGATGCCTCTTGAAAGCGGAAAGCAGAAGGTTTTGTACCAGGACCACGAGATTTCGGAATAGGAGCTCATTGATGCAAGTCAAGCAGCAGATGGCGATGGTCTTCAACCTGGACAAGTGTCTGGGTTGCAACACATGCACCCTTGCGTGTAAGAACATCTGGACCAACCGCGAGGGCGCGGAGTACATGTTCTGGAACAACGTGGAGACCAAACCGGGGATCGGTTATCCCAAAGAGTGGGAGAACCAGGGTAAGTACCGGGGCGGTTGGGTTGGCAAACCGGGTGAAGACGGTCCCCGCCTACGTATCGGCGGTCGGTTTTCGACGATGATTAACCTTTTCTTCAACCCGGTCATGCCGCAGATGGGAGACTACTACGGGAAGGGGCCGTTTACCTTCACCTACGAGGATCTTCATTCCACGAAACCTACGAAGTACTCCCAGCCGGTCGCACGTCCGAAGTCGATGATCACCGGCGAAGAGAACATCTCGATCGATTACGCCGTCAACTGGGAAGACAATGGGGCGGGTGCGACCGAGGATGGTACCGGCGGGAAGGATTACAACTTCAGCGGCATGACGGACGAGGAACGGCGGGTTTACCTGCAGTTCCGCGACGTCTTCATGATGTACCTTCCCCGCATCTGCAATCACTGCTTGAACCCCGCATGCGTCGCTTCGTGTCCGAGTGGTGCGGCGTACAAGCGGGAAGAGGACGGCGTTGTTCTGATTGATCAGGATCGCTGCAGGGCGTGGCGACAGTGCGTTTCCGCCTGCCCCTATAAAAAGGCTTATTACAACTGGCGTACGGGAAAGATGGAGAAATGCATTCTCTGCTACCCGCGTCTGGAGACGGGACAGGTTCCTGCCTGTTTCCATTCCTGCCCGGGACGGATTCGCTACATGGGGCCGCTCCTGTATGACATGGATCGCATTCCAGAGATCGCGAACAAGCCGGAAAAGGAACTTGTCGAGATGCAGCGTGACTTGATTCTCGACCCGTCCGACCCCGAGGTCATCGCTGCGGCGAAGGAGGCCGGGATTAGCGACGCATGGCTGGACGCCTGCAGGCGCTCCCCGGTCTACAAGATGGTCAAGAAATGGAACATCGCGCTTCCGCTCCATCCGGAATTCCGCACGTTGCCCTGCCTGTTCTATATTCCTCCCCAGAGTCCGATTAAGACTTCCACGAAGGATGGCGGGCATCACGCCATGGTCGAGGGCGGCGGCGTCATTCCGGACCTGAAGGAATTCCGGATTCCGATCAAGTACCTCTCCCGGTTGCTTGCCGGAGGGAAGGATGAACTTGTCGAGATCGCCTTGAAACGGTTGCTCGCATTGAGAGAATTCCGACGCGCCAAGCGGGTCTACAAGAAGGACGATGTGGAACTCCTCGAATCGGTTGGCCTCACGGTCGAAGACGCTAACGAGATGCATCGTCTACTGGCGCTTGCACACTATCACGAACGGTTTGTTATCCCGACGACCAAGCGGGAGCGGACGGCGAACGCACCCTACATTGAGCGTGGTTTTGCCGGTTTCTCGAACATGAGACCGTCGCAAGAGCCCCGCCGAAGAAGCACCTTCCACGGGGGGAAGACGGAGGTTGGAAGTTAAATCATGAAAACGAAAATCGCATCGTGGTACCGGCTGATCTCGGAATTGCTGATGCATCCGGACGACCGGGACCGGAAAACCGTCAAGCTCGGCGTGCGGAGCCTGAACGACGCCCCGGAGAAACTGGGAGGGTTGATCCGCTCCTTCGTCGGGCATCCCGGGGCGGACTCCTCCGACGAGTACGTGGAGACGATCGAACTGTCCGGTCCCTGTCCCCTTTACATGGGATCTTATCTCTTCGAAGAACCGAAGAGTTGCCGGGGTGCGGGGACTTCCGGCCGCAACGGGTATATGATCAAACTCGCCAACATGTACCGCCACTTCGGACTCGACGCGGGGAAGAAGGAGTTGCCGGATTACCTTCCATTGATGGTGGAGTTCCAGCGGCTTAGCCTTGATCGCCAGGCGAGTAACGGGGTTGCCCTCCGTCGCTATTACCTTGAGGAACTCGTTCTTCCCGGTTTTGAGCCTTTTCTCAAGGCATTGAATAAATATAAAAGTCCGTATGCGCTCCTGGTGGAGGCACTTGAAATTGTCGTGCGACTTGATATTGAACGGATCGTGGATACGCCCGCCTGGAAGCCTCCCCCCGAGCCTGTTTCCACGGATGGTAGCCCCGAACCGACCGGCTCCCCTGTCCAGTTGCGATTTGCGGATACCAAGTAACAAGAATTGGAGATAGTTCCATGTCGGACTTTCTTTGGGGCGTTTACCCGTATCTTTGTGCTGTGCTTTTCTTCCTGGTTCCGTTCATCAGGATGGTCTACAGGCCCTTTTCGTGGTCAACGCGCGCAAGCGGCATCTTCGGGCGTACGATGCTAGGGGTGGCGTCCCTCTTCCTGCATTGGGGCCTGTTCCTTCTCTTCGTGGGGCACCTTGTAGCCCTGGTCGCCGGATTAATGGGCAAGGAGGGGGGGGTTACTCTTTTCTACTGGATGGGCCTCGTGGGCGGAGTGTTGACGCTCATCGGGTCGACGATGGCGTTGGTGAGAAGATTCATGAATCCCGAGGTCAAGGCCATGAGTCAGCACGACGACTACCTGGTTCATTTCTTTCTCATCGCGATCGTGGGACTCGCGCTTTACCAGGTTCTCATGCTCAAGATTTTTGGAGTCTCCTATACCGCCGCCACCTGGTTCGCAAGTATTTGGCAGTTCTCTCCTCAGCCGGAACTAATGGGATCGGCAAGCCTCATCTCTAAGTTGCATATATTTTTCGCCCTGACGTTCTTCGCCTACTTTCCGTTCACCAAGCTCGTTCATCTCTGGACCTATCCGGTCAACTTCTTTGTCCGCGCTCACCAGTCGATGCGGACGCAGAGGTACCGTTTCCAGCGTAGGTGGGATCTGGATTGGAGGAGCGACAAGACTTGGCTCTTGTTTGGAGCTCTTGGTTTTCTCGGTATCTTCGTGGCTTGCGGATTTCTCCTCGGTCATGCCGCCTTTGCGGGGGAATCAGACACCGGTAGCGACGATTCTGCGACAACCAGTGTGGATAACATCGAGGGTCTCGATGGGTATCCCCTGTACGTCAGTCAGTGTGCCCGGTGTCATGGGCTTGGTGGAGAAGGGGATGGGATGGGGGCGGATTCGCCGACCTTCTCGACGATACCCCGCGATCTCACCGCGGCGCGCTATCACTTCGTCTCCACGCAAAGCGGCGTGGCGTCGGATGCCGATCTGCACCGGACCATACGGAGGGGGTTGGCGGGAACGGGTATGCCCGGTTCCGACCTCTCATCCGAGCAGATCGGATCGCTTGTCGGAGTCTTGCGCACCTTGCAGGAGAAACCCTCGAATCCAGGACCCGCTTTTTCGGTCGGAAAAGAACCCACGTCAACGGAAGCAAGCATCTCGCGTGGAAAGATCCTCTATAAGAACAACTGTGCGACTTGCCACGGCGCGGATGGAAGTGGCGGTGAGGCAATCAAGGACTGGAGAGGTCTTGCCATCACACCCGCAAATCTCAAGGCGGGAAATCTGAAGGCGGGGTCGAATTCCAGGCAGATTTACATGCGTATTGTTGCTGGGATTCCCGGGGCTGAAGGTGACAACTACCTCATGCCCTCTTTCCGATGGCTTCCTGAAGATGACCGATGGGCGCTCATCCACTACCTCAAAGGAAAGGTTGTTCCTGGGGATGTTACCCGAAGATAGAAGTCTCGGTACATCCCAGGAAATGAGGCCGTCCGTATGAGTGAACAGTCCAGGGCGGTCAAGGTTCTTGCAGCGAACACCATCGCGTTCACCATCTGCTTTTCCTGTTGGATGATGAACGGCGTTCTCATCACCTTCCTCGTCGAGAACCGGCTCTTCGACTGGACCAAGTCCGAGATGGGCTGGTTGATCGGTATTCCCGTCCTGACGGGAGCGGTCATGCGACTGCCCGTCGGGGTGCTGTGCGACAAGTATGGCGGCCGTATCGTCTTCTTCCTCCTCATGATCTTGTCTGCCGTCCCGATGTACTTCGTGGGCGAGGCGAACAGCTACATGGGATTCGTGCTGGCTGGACTTGGATTTGGAGTGACCGGATCCTCCTTTGCGGCGGGTATTGCCTACACGGCCCTCTGGTTTGACAAGAGTCGCCAGGGCACCGCGCTGGGAATTTTCGGCGCGGGAAACGCGGGGGCGGCGTTGACCAGCATCGGAGCTCCGATCGTATTGGCTCGCCTGACGGCAACGGATCTGGAAGGGTGGCGCACCCTTCCCAAGATCTACGCGGGAATTCTTATTATAACGGCCATTCTCTTCTGGGTCTTCACCCACACCAGGAAAGTGAACCTGGGAACACGTACGGGTATTCTCCAGCGCCTTAGTCCGCTCAAGAACGTGCGCGTCTGGCGGTTCGGCGTTTATTACTTCTTCGTGTTCGGGGGATTCGTCGCGCTGGCCCAGTGGCTGATTCCCTACTACGTCAACGCCTACACGATGACGGTCGCCACGGCCGGCCTGATGGCCGGGATCTTCAGCTTCCCTTCGGGCGTGATCCGCGCGTTGGGGGGGTGGTGGTCGGACAAGATGGGAGCTCGAACCGTGATGTACTGGGTGCTGGGCATCAGCCTCGTCTGTTGCCTGTTGCTCGTCTTCCCGGCCATGCTGATCCAGTCGCCGGGAAAGGGAGTCATGGCCGTGTCGGACGGGACAGTCCAGAAGATCTCGGAAAATGAGATCGTCGTCTCCGGGACGTCCTACGACCTCAAGTCCAAGAACAAGGATGAAATGGTCGGCTTCGAGGACGATGGGAACTTCATCTTTCCCACTTCCTGCTCCTGGCAGGAACCGGTGGTGGGGATGAAGGTCGGAGACAAGGTCGGGAAGAAGCAGTTGATTGCCAAGGGGACGACCCAGATCTACTTCCAGGCCAATGTCTGGATTTTCACGGGACTGGTCTTCATTGTCGGCATCATGATGGGAATCGGCAAGGCGGCGGTATACAAGCATATTCCAACCTACTTCCCGAATGATGTCGGCGTGGTGGGCGGCATCGTGGGTGTCCTGGGAGGCTTGGGCGGCTTTTTCTGCCCGATCATCTTCGGCTATCTCCTCAGTTGGTCGGGACTCTGGACGACCTGCTGGATGTTCCTTGCCGGGTTCGTGGTGGTATGCCTGGTCTGGATGCATATGGTGGTTCAGAGAATGATGAAGAAACGCGCGCCAGGTCTGGTGGATCAGATCGAGGATTGGGGTGACCCCAATAATGCGGAATCCGCTATATAACAGGAGCTTAAAGACATGTCGAAGACTGATCTTACCGAGTGGAACGTAGAGGACGAACAGTTCTGGAATTCCACCGGCAAGAAAATCGCAAACCGGAACCTCTGGATCTCCATTCCCAGCCTGTTGTGCGGGTTCGCCATCTGGCCGATGTGGGGGATCATCACCGTCCAGATGAAAAACCTCGGATTCGATTTCACGACGGCGGAACTCTTCTCCCTGACCGCCATCGCCGGATTGTCCGGAGCGACGTTGCGGATTCCGAGTTCCTTCTTCATCCGTCTCGCCGGGGGAAGAAACACCATTTTCTTCACCACGGCGCTCCTGATGATCCCGGCGCTGGGTGCGGCCTTCGCCTTGCAGGACAGGGCAACCCCCCTTTGGGTCTTCCAGGCCCTTGCCCTCCTGTCGGGCTTCGGCGGCGGGAACTTCGCCAGTTCCATGAGCAATATCAGTTACTTCTATCCGAAGAAGAACCAGGGCTACGCGCTCGGAATGAACGCGGGACTGGGGAACTTCGGCGTGACGACGATGCAGATCCTTATCCCGCTCTGCATGACCGTGGCGCTGGTCGGGCCGCTCAGCGGGGATCCAATGATACTCAAGAGTACGAGTGGGACCATCTTCAAACGGATTTCCGAGGGGTCGGAGACCTGGCTCTCAAGCGCTGGTTGGGTATGGATGTTTTTGCTCATTCCACTGGCCGTCTTGGGTTGGACAAGGATGAACAATATCCGTACCGAGGCCGTTTCTCCCAATATCAAGGGGCCTCTTTCCTCGTTCGGGCGCATCTCCTGGTTGCTGGGAATCGGCTTCGTCCTTGCGTCGCTCGGCCTCTACGCGATTCTTTCCTTCAAGGAACATACCTGGGTGAAGTGGATCGTTCTTCCCTCGGTCATTGCCATGACGGTTTTCCTGTTGAAGGCGCTGTCTCCCGGAGAGATCAAGAGCAACCTCGCCCGGCAGTACAAGATCTTCGGCAAGAAGCACACCTGGGTCATGACGCTCATCTACACGATGACCTTTGGATCGTTCATCGGCTTCGCCGCGGCGGTTGGTCTTTCCATCAAGTTCATCTTTGGCGTCAAGCACATCCAGAACGCGGCCGGCGCGTGGGAGCACCTGCCCAACCCGGATGGACCGGCGACCTTCATGTACGTCTGGGTTGGCGCCTTCATCGGCGCGCTTATCCGGCCGGTCGGCGGTTGGCTGGCTGACAAGACGGGGGGAGCCATCCTGACACAGATTGTGGCTGTTGTTATGGCTCTCAGTTCGATTGGCGTGGGCTACTTTGCGAAACTGGCTTACCAATCGGAGACTCCGCAGGACTACTTCATACCGTTTTTCGTGCTGATTGTTATCCTCTTCACGGCGACGGGAATTGGCAATGGATCCACCTTCCGGACCATCTCCATGATTTTCAGCGAAGAACAGCGCGGGCCGGTGCTTGGCTGGACGTCGGCGGTGGCGGCTTATGGAGCCTTCCTGATCCCACAGATGATTGGCGAGCAGATGAAGGCTGGCGCCCCCGAGATCGCCATGTACGGCTTTGCCGGATTCTATGCCCTCTGTGCGATTCTCAACTGGTGGTACTACCTGGGGCCGAAGGCGGACTACAAGAATCCCTGAACGGGATTGGTTGAAGTTATTCTTCGTCTCCCGCGGGGGAGTCTTTCCCCGGGGTCTCCGCGAGGGGCCAGTCCCGGAAGAGCTTCGCGAGGAAGAAGACCGGCCCGATGTACATCTGCGCGTAGTCGCTGAAGAAGGCTGGCTTGTTCTTCTCCCAGACGAGATGGCCGGAGACCTGGATGACCCAGGCGACGCAGTAGACGGCGACGACGACCGGCCAGGGGATGTGCGGCGAGAGGGCGAAGACCCCGATACCGACCAGGGTCATGATCGCGGCGTACTTCGGAGTGAGGGTCGTATACCAGGCGAGCATCGCCAGATACCAGAGATGTCCGAAGCTCAGTTCGAGGCCTCCCGCTCCAGGGATGGTCCAAAGGTCGATCCAGTCGAGCATCGTGTAGGTCATGAGAAAGATCTGCGGGATCGCGATGATATGGGTCAGCCGGCAGACCGGGTGGCGATGAGCCTCTTCGTACTCGGTGAAATAGCGGACCAGTCGTGCCCTCATGATCGTCCCGTCAGGAAATCTCGCCGGACCGGATCTTCCGGAGGAACGCCTGGCACATGTTGATCTGCAGAACCTCGCTGGTTCCCTCGAAGATGGTGGTCTGCTGGGCGTCCCGGAACCGTTTCTGGATCGGGTAGTCGTTGTCGATTCCCCTCCATCCGTACATCTGCATCACCTTTCTCCCGGCAGTTACAGCAAGTTCCGAGGCGAGCAGTTTCAGGATGGTGGTCTCCTCCGTGGCGGGAACTCCCCGGTCGAGAAGGTCAGCCACGCGCCTCAGGAGAAGGCGAAGAAGCTGGTGTTGCGAGAAGGCGTCTCCGACGGCCATCTGGACCCACGATTCCCCCGCCAGTTTCGTGCCTCCGAAGACTTCCCGTTCCGACAGCCACGGGACCAGGTCCCGGAAGGCGCCCTCAAGGGTGCCCAGGATGATGATGCCTCCCCCGTAGCGGATGAAATCGAGCGTATGGTAGAGGATCGGCTCCGCGCCCCCGATCTCCCCGATCCGGTGGATCTCCTCGAGTTCGACGTCGTGGAAGGTGACGGTGGGCGTGGGGACGGCGCGGAATCCGAGTTTGTCGGTGTTGTCGCTCACTTCGACTGCGTCCGTGCGGGGGACGTTGAAGAAGGTCAGCCCGACCTTCCGTCCGTCGATCCTGGTGTCTGCCAGGACGAGGTACTGTTGCGCCATGGTTCCCATCCCGACCATGCATTTCTTGCCGGAAAGCACCCATCCCCGGTCGGTCTTCTCCGCACGCGTTTTCACCGTGATGAGGTTGGATCCGGCGACGTCTTCTTCCGTCAGGGCGAGGGAGGTGTAGCCGCGATGCCGGGCGATGTGATCCCGGATGAAAAGTTCCTTCTGTTCCCGGGTCCCGGCGAAGATGATCGGCCTCATGGCGCCGTGGCTGAATCCCATCGTGAAAGTGGTGGCGGGGCAGACCTTCGCCATCTCGTACCCGCCCTCCGCCATCGCCTTGAAACTGACTCCGCCTCCCCCGAGTTCCTTCGGGATGCAGACGTTCAGCAGGTTTCTGCGAACCGCCTCGTCGTGAACTGTGGCCGGAAACTTGTTTTCACGGTCGCATGCGATGTAGTTGGGCTCGATGACTTCCTTCGCGAACGTCCGGCATTTCTCCCTGAATTCGATTTCGTCGTCGGCAAGTTCGTGGTGCATGGTTCTTCCTTATCCTCGACTATTCATGCAGGGGGGCGTCCCCGGAATTCACCCGAAACCGGTCAAGCCCGGGCGCGGCATGCCGGGTCTGGCGGAAGGACGGGCTGTTCAGGAGTCCGTCAAAAAGGGGCAGGTCCCGGAGCCTGGGCGGGCGGGCGAAGAGCGAAATATCCGGGTAGCGCTCCTTCATCACCTTTTCCACGCAATCCAGGGAGAAGAACTTGAGCAAGTCCCTCTCCAGTGCGAGGAAGAAGAGGATGGAACATTGGTCCCTCTCTTCCCCGGTGAGCGGCGAGGAGTCGATGTACGCCCTGTCGGTGATGACGTGCTGGATTTCCTCCTGCCGGTGACACTTGTGAACGGCTTTCCACGCCTCCTGGATCGGCTGACTTGATCCTTTCAGCAATTCGTGGAGGTGGATCGTGAATTCCTCGAAGAAGATTGTGTTGAGCCAGAAGAGATAGTGGAGGACCTCCGGTTTCCCCAGTTTTTCCCGTTCCCTCTTCAGCAGGTCGAATCCCGGGGGGCGCGAGTAGTGTCGTACGAAAGCCTCTTCAAGACCCGGCGTCTGTTCGCAGAGGATCGAGGAAAAACGTCGAAAAAGGACGGTGTGTTTCACCTCTTCCTCCACCAGCAGGAGGGAGGAGCGGGTGATCGGAACGGCATCATGTTCTTCCCGGAGGAAGAGGATGACGTCGTCCTCCAGGTGGGCGAATGCCTGGCAGGTACAGAGCGCAAGCAGTTTCTGGAGGAAGCCGTACGCCTCGGGATTCTGACCGAGGGCTTCCGTATCGAATCCCAGGGTGTCGAAATATTCCACGGGGAAAAAGGGCCCGGGTTCGCGTGCTTTCTCCCAGGGAATATCCTTTTCCAGGTCAAAACGGTAACGGAGGGTCCGCGCGTCCAATTGTTCAAATCCTGCCATGGTTGATTCTCCAAGAAGTTGATGGCTTATTGGAAAGTACAGCAAATCAGTTGCCCGTTGAAGAATCTTCCAATTTGGTTGGGAGAGTAAGTTTTTCCGGACGGAATATCTTCGCCTCCTGCGGGGAAATCGTAAATTTCCTTACGATATGGGGAATTTTAACACGGTTTGGCTCCAAATTCGCCAGAATTCATCGTCAGGCCTTGGCAATTGAATTGCTTAGCTAAGTATATGAATAATACAGGAAATGATGCGGGTGTTACCGGGCTTCTCGTGGATGAGCACAAGATTGTCCTGGCCCGTCTGATGGCATTTGAAACGGCTCTTGATGCGTTCGACCTGGAGCAAATTCATGCCACGATTCGCTTTTTCGATGAACAGGTCGTGCTCCATCGCCGGAAGGAAGAAGAGGTCCTGTTTCCGGCAATGAAAAAGCACCTTGGAACCGAGGATGGTCCGATTCAATGCATGCTGGCGGAACATCAGGACGAGCAGGAGAGAATCCGGAAGATTCGGTCCCTCCTCGAGGGAGATCCGGGTCCGACATCCAGGAGCGCAATCGTGAAGGCAGGCCGGTATATTCTCGATCTCCTGCGGATTCACATCGTCAAGGAGGATAATATTCTTTTCCCCATAGCCGAGTCGGTTCTGACGGATGAGGAAAAGAAGGAGGTTCTCGCGAGGATGAAGGCGATCGGATTTTGCAACACGGAATGCGGAGGATAAAGGTGAGAATTCGAGGACATGTTCGGTCTAAAGAGCGAGGCTACTTTGGAGACATCGGTATTATATTTTTTTTCTGGGTATCCCTGGTTGTTGTCGTGGCGGCCCTTTTCCTGATGCAGGATTTCTTTGAGTGGAGGAAGGTCGATCCTGTTGAATCCACTGGTTCGAATACAGGAAACGTGTCGAGCCTGACCGGGATTGCCAGGGGAGGGGAAATATTTGCGAAGTCCTGTTTCATGTGTCACGGTCTCGAAGGGGTTGGCGGGGTCCGCAATACCAATTACATCAAGGGAACTGTCCCGGCTTTGGACATGCTTGCGGACCGGATGTTCCTTTACGAAAAAGAAGATGCAGATAAGGTGATCTCGTTTCTGAAGAAAGGTCAGTCTCTCGACAAGCTGTCGGTTGACGAGAAGAAGGAGATTCCCGGGTACAATCGCGTCGTTGCACAATACGTCGCGATTCGGGAGATCATTCGGGAGGGGGCCAAGCCCGGGAAAAAGGATCCGGACGGCCCGGATCCCCCGCTGGTGATGCAATCCTGGAAGGGTGAATATTCTTCCAGGGAAATCGACTGGGTTATCGGGTATCTCATCGGCCTTATGGATTGGGAGGAAGAGGAGGAGGATGAGGATGAGGATGAGGATGGTCGGGCGGACCCGGTTGAAAAAGATGAACGATATGTGAAATCGGAACCCTCCCCGGTGGAAAGGGGTGAGGTCATTCCGGACGCGGAACTCGTGGAACGAACGGGGGATACCTTCACCCTGTCCGGCCTTCGCGGGAAAACGGTGGTTCTCGGGTTCTTCTACTCGAACTGTAACCTGGAATCGATGTGTCCTGCCGCGGCGTCGAAGTTGGTCCGGGTTCAGTCCGCGTTGGAAGCGCAGGGCGTCCGCGACGTCGAATTCGTCCTTATCAGTTTCGATCCAACTCGCGATACGACGGAGAGTCTTGATGCATTTGCGAGAAAGCATGGGGCGGATCGGCCCCGCTTCCGGCTCGCAACGGGCCGGTCCGATGTGGTCGGTCCCCTCGCCGCAAAATTTCAGAATTACTACAGCCAGGCCTCTCCAGGCATCTTTAATCACACCATCGTGATCTCCATCGTTGATCGTGATGGCATTCTCCGGGACGACTTCTTCGGAACCGGTTGGAAACTGGACGATTTCACCGACGCGGTTGCGCAGGTGGCCAGTTTGCCTTGACCCGGTCAGGCAAGCGATCGTAGAGCGTCAAGAAGGCATTCAATCTGCTGATGTGTCGTCGACCATCCCATTCCCACGCGGACGACTCCACATTCTCTCGTACCGAGTTGGTCATGCAGGTGGGGTGCGCAGTGATGGCCGGACCTCACCATGATCCCCGCCGTTTCCCAGAGATGTCCGGCGATTTCATCTGAGTTCGTCGATTCGTGGGCGAATGCGAGAATCCCCACGTTCCGGGACGGGTCCCCGGAACCGAACGCCCGGTACGATGGGAGTGTTCGGAGGCCTTCGATCAATTGGCCGACGAGGTTCGACTTGTGGTTCGAGATTTTCCCCTTGGGAAGGCCCTCGAGGTAGTGGAGTCCCGCCGCGAGCCCGGCGATCCCGTACATGTTGGGACTTCCCGACTCGTAACGTCCCGGAAGCAGGACTGGTTGAACCGGGTCGAGGCTGAACGTCCCGGTACCGCCCTCGTGAAGGGGCGCCAGGTCGAGTTCCTTTCGGAACAGGAGGCCTCCCGTGCCGGGCGGACCCAGGAGACTCTTGTGCCCGGTGAAGGCGACCATGTCCGCGCCCATCGCTTCCACGTCGACGGGAATGACGCCGGACGTTTGCGCGGCATCCACCAGGAGGCGCGCATCGTAGTGACGGACTATTTCCGCGATGGGTTGGATGTCAACGATCTCCCCGAGGACATTTGAAGTGTGGGTGACGGCGACCAGCGATGTGGTGGGTCGCATGGCCTTTCGAACCTGGAAAGGGTCGACCGTGCCGTTCCCGTCCGCCGCGACGATGGTGGTTGAAATCCCGCGTTCCCGGCAAAGGGAATCGAGTGGCCGGGCGACGGAATTGTGTTCCAGGCTGGTCAGGACAACGTGGGAGCCGTGCCGAAGAAAGCCCTTGATCGCGAGATTCAAGGATTCGGTGGCACCGGAAGTGAGCGCGATATGCCATTCTTCCCCGGCATGGAATAGTTTTCGAAGGGAATTTCTGCACTCACCGAGGATTCGGTCCGCCTCCAGGGCTTTCGGGTGGCGTCCGCGGGCGGGAGTCCCGCCGCAATTTCGCATGTACTCTTCAACCGCGTGGTACGTAATCTCGGGCTTCGGCCAGGAGGTGGCGGCATTGTCCAGGTAGATTTCATTCATTGGCGATGGACAACGAGTTCCGTTCCTCCTTGTTGCTTTCTGGATCGAAACTGGTCGAAATCAGGGAGTGCATTGACAGACGATTCCCGTGTGAGGACGTCTCCCGTCTCCCCGCGGAAAGCGAACCCGCGTCCGCCAACATGATCATTGGAGAGTTGCTCTCCCTCGCGGATATATGGAAAGGGAAGATGGCCGGTTGAACAGATCGCATGGTTATCCCCACGGATGGTTACAGGGTGAGCCCCCCGGACCGCTTTTCCCATGGCGGGAAGGGGATCCAGGCGGTAATTTCCGACCGGGGGGCGTCGAGTTGATCTTCTTCTTTTTTACGCGCTTCCCCGAACCGGATTTTCTCTTTTGGACTGAAGATTTCACTATTTGAGGATTTTTGAGCAATTCCAATGCCATGGGAATATCCGGTTTATTGAGTCAAACAGGGGGGGGCAGAGGGAGAATTTTCCCATCCAATGCGGGATATTCCGGAGGGATGAACTCTAGCTCGAAAGGAGGGGCAGGGTGACAATGAAAGTGGTCCCTTCGTTGACCGGAGTGGCCACCGAGATGGATCCCTCGTGCAAGTCAACCATGCGTTGTGCAATGGGGAGTCCGAGTCCTGTTCCCCGGGTTTTGGTTGTGAAGAAGGGCTCGAAGATATTTTTGAGAATTTCCGGCTCGATCCCCGGACCCGAGTCTGAGATGAAGATCCGGCATTGCTTTGAAGTTTCTTCCACAACCGTCCTGATTTCGCCCCTTCCGGAATTAGCATGTGCCGCATTTAGCAGAAGATTCAAAAAGACCTGTTTCAGGAGATCCTGGTCTCCCCGGATGGTGACATCAGGCCCTGAAATAGCGATCTTGATATCAGGAAAGGTTGGATCCTGTTCCACCAGGGATGCGGATTCCTGCAATGCGTATAGAAGACGAACCGCAGCGAACCTGGGTGACCGGGGCCGGCCATAGGTCAAGAGATCCTGTACGGACCGGTCCATTGCCTCGATCCTATCGAGCAGTTCGGATATGACCCTGGATTCCTGGCTCGAGGGATCGAATTTCGATTGCAGAACCTGAACGGTTCCGGAAATAGCCGCCAGTGGATTCTTTACTTCATGAGCGACGACCGCGGCCATTTCTCCCAATCGCGCCAGGGAACTCTTCTCCATCATCCCCCGCATCAGGTTTTTGAATTCGGTGATATCCTGGCCGCAGACGATGAGGCCCGTGATCCTGCTCTCCGCGTCCTGCAAAGGGCTGGAATTCCAGAGTAGAATTATTTCATCTCCCCCTTTGACCCTGATGGGATTCTCAAATCCCTGCGTGGGTTTTCCGGCGAGAACCCCCTTCATCTCATCGACGACATGGTCGCGATATTCCTCCGGGATGAAATGATTTACGTAGTATTTTCCGAGAGCCTCATTTCGCCTGCAGCCATGGATTCGTTCTGCCTGGGCATTCATCTCCAGTATGCGCAGGTCCGGAGAGAGGCACATGATGGAAATGCCGGCGGTCTGGACGAGAGATCGGTACCGTTCCTCGCTCGCCCGCAAAGCATCTTCCGCCTTCTTCCGGTCGGTGAGATCCCGGATGAAGCCCGTGAACAGCACTCGATCCTGGAGGCGGACTTCGCTCACGGCAAGGTTAACGGGGAAAAGGGTCCCGTCCTTTCGTTTGGCGGTCACTTCGCGGCCGATTCCAATGAGCTTCTTCTTGCCGGTATGGAGATATTTCTGGAGGTAGGTGTCGTGCATTTCGCGGTCAGGGGATGGCATGAGCCGGCTTACATTGTGGCCAAGGAGTTCCGAGGAAGTGTACCCGAAAAGTCGCTGGCAGGAGGCGTTTACCGTTTCGATGATTCCATGGTCGTTGATTACGACAATCGCATCGACGGCTGTTTCGATGATGGCTTGAAGCTTGGCCTCACTGTCAGTGGTTTGACCCATGAGGGACGTCTCCAGTGGCATTCGGTTCAGTTACGATCCCGTATTTTCGCATCTTGTAGCGGACCTGGTCGCGGGATATTCCCAGTAATTGTGCTGCGCGGGATTGATTGCCAACGGTTCGTTCCAATGCCTGTTGGACCAACTGCTTCTCAACATTGTCCAGAGAGGTTCCCTGTTGTGGAAGGCGGAACTGGAAATCGTCCGTATCAGCCTTTCCGGAATACGCCGCCCTTCCAATCAGGAGATCTTCCGCGGAGATCCGATCCTCGGAGGCGAGCAGGCACGCCCGTTCCAGCACGTTTCTGAGCTCGCGAATGTTGCCGGGCCAGTGGTAGGAAAGGAGTTTGGAGATTCCCTCGTTGTCGATTTCCCGGATCTTTTTTCGAAACTCATGGTTGAACTGTTGGAGGAAGTGATCCACAAGGGGCTCTATATCTTCGGTGCGTTCTCGCAGGGGAGGGATGACGATCGGGATGATGTTGAGACGGTAGTAGAGATCTTCCCGGAACGAGTGGTCGTCGATCGCCTTCTCGAGGTCCCGGTTCGTTGCCGCAACGACGCACACATCCACCCGGATATCCTTCGTCCCGCCAATGCGCCGGAATGCCCTTTCCTCCAATACGCGAAGGAGTTTTCCCTGGAGTGCGGGGGACATGTCGCCGATCTCGTCGAGGAAGATCGTTCCACCGTTCGCGAGTTCGAACAGTCCCTTCTTCTGAATTTTCGCGTCGGTAAAAGATCCCTTTTCGTGGCCAAACAGTTCGCTTTCCAGAAGTGTTTCCTGCAGGGCCGTGCAGGTGATGTTCAGGAAATGTTTGTTGGCCCGGTTCGATTCGTAATGGATTGCGCGGGCGATCACGTCTTTTCCCGTGCCGCTCTCCCCGCGAAGAAGAACTGTTTTCGCCTCGCTGGCGCTGACCTTCTGAATGAGGGAGCAGATATCCTGCATGGAGGGGCTGTTTCCAATAACATTCTCAAGTCCGTAGCGGTTTTTGGCTTCCTGGATTCGCGCGTCCGATTCACTCCGTAACGCTCCCGTTTCCAGCGCCCGGCGAACCGAAATGGAAAGTTCGTCCAGGTTGAACGGCTTGGTAACGTAGTCGTATGCTCCGAGTTTCATCGCCTCAACGGCCGAGTCGACCGAGGAGAAAGCGGTGATCAGGATCACGGGGATATCCGGACGTTTCGTACGGAAATCCTTCATGATGGCGATGCCGTCGGAATCGGGTAATCGGATGTCCAGAAGGACAAGGTCAAAGGCATTTTCGGCGAAGGCGTTTACGGCAGAGGATCCATCCACCGCTTCGATGATCTCGTATCCTTCGTTCTCGAGTCGTTCCCGGATCGACCATCGAATCAGTTTTTCGTCGTCAACAACCAGTAGTCTTGCAGTCATGGTATTCTTCAATAGTATCAATCAGCAAGGAGCGCGCCATCCTCAAATTGGGGTTTGAGAGCGTAATTCCTACCCGGTAGGAATCTTTGGTGCGTGAAATCCCCCACTTCCGGGGGAAATTCCGGCATTGTCCGGGCGGTGGAGCGGGCGAACTGGCGACGTCCCGAAAACACACTTTTTTGATTCTTACAGCACCTTCCTTCTTCGTAGGTCCCGGCGGATGCTCACGAGGTAGCCGATGAAGACCGCGAAAAAGATCGGTTGGGCGACGAAGGCGAAGAGCGCCATCGGGTAGGGACCGGGATCGAGCAGGAACCAGGCGGAGAGCATCATTCCCACGCATGCCCCGAGCGGTTTCCAGTGATCCTGCAGGAACTCGCTCATTCGGTCTTTCCACTATCATAAAGGGGGTGGCCAGGCGTTCGTTCCACGCTGGTCGGGTGGGGGATCCCATGGCAGTTTGTGCAACTGATCGAACTGTTCTCAAGTTTCGGGCGGATCGCCTGGTGGCTTGGAACCGCCTCCCATTTGTTGGTCCCCCCGTGACAGGCGAGGCAGTTCCGGTTGTTGTATCGTCCCTTGAACTCAATGGGTTCCTCGTATAGTCCGGTGGTGTATTTTACGAGATGACGGAAACCGTCCGTCTTCGCCTTCAGGGATCCGTGCAGGCCGTAGTCTGCGTGGCAGGTGAAGCACTGTTTCACGGCGATCCAGCGGTTTTTATAATGGCGGGCGGCGAGGGTGCTGCTTTGAGGATTCATCATGTCATTCACGATGGGGCGGCTTTATGGGCTATACTGATGCAAGAGAACCGGGTTTCCGTAATAATATGCGACGAATTCCAACCTAATTTCGCGTAACAATATTT
>MPMD02161467.1_pt1 | contig 17339 bp, 15 predicted proteins | sample 1617291 | NCBI WGS metagenome assembly MPMD02 (sample SAMN05944810, study PRJNA350692) | marine metagenome | biome: marine; feature: ODZ; material: water; isolation source: 120 m water sample filtered on 30 um supor filter | place: Pacific Ocean | collected 2012-04-09 | depth 120m m | reverse complement strand
TGATGACCGGGACCGTGATGACCGGGACCGTGATGACCGGGACCGTGATGACGAGGACAACGATAGGAAGTCCAAGCGTAAGCGGGATTAACAGGGCAAGAAAGCCCAAGGAGTTTACAGGAAAGTAAAGACATCCTATTTGGCATGCTTTGGCCAAGGCGATTGACCAAACGGAGCTTACTCGTACCGAAGCGCCTCAATGGGATTGAGTTGGGAAGCCTTGTAAGCCGGGAATAAGCCAGCAATAATCCCCGTAAGGACACTGAAGGTGAGTCCTATCAACAGGGCTTCCGATGTGATGATGGGAACGTTCTGCTGAGGAATCAATTGAGTGAGTACCCAAATCGTTCCGAACGAAGTGGGTAGGCCCACTAATCCACCCATAATGGTAAGAGTAGCACTTTCCATCATAATTTGAAAAAAAATAGAGAGGTTAGTAGCACCTAGAGCTTTGAAGGTGCCGATCTCACGAATCCGTCCGTTGATGCTGGCGAGCATGATGTTCATGATCCCGATGCCGCCAACGAACAGGCTTAACGCTGAGATAATTAGCCCAATCAGGTTTGCATTTTTTATGCGTTTCTCAGCACTAGCAATGCGGCTGGCATATGTGGAGAATCTAAAATCCTCAACTCCTTTGTGAGTACGCAGGAGGATATTGCGGACCTGATCCAGAGTTTTCTCCATGTAGTTCAAGTCAGCCACCTTGATATCGATATCTGTCAAGTTGGGTTCCGGGGTATCATCGGTTCCACTGGAGATTTTGAATCTCATCCACATGGTGTTGATCGGGATATAAACCACATTATTTTTGTGATAAAAGCCGTCTCGACGGAAACGGTATCCGATATCACGCTTGGGTCCGGTCTGGTCTTTGCGTTTCTGTCTTTCGAGTTCCCTTCGTTTCCGCTCGGCATCAGTCATATACTCGGTGAACATTCCGATCACGGTGAACGGTTGCCGGTTGATATGGATGATCTTGCCCACCGGATTGATCTCTTGATCGGTTGATTCCGGATCTCCGAACAGCCGGTTGCGGATGTGGGCGCCGATAACGCAAACCGATTTTGCCTCCTGCTCGTCCAGTTCGTTAAAAAACCGTCCATACTGGAGCGTATGTCGATTCATTTCCAGTACGGCCGGCCAGGCCCCGATGAACTCGGAAGGATAGCAGCTACGCCGTTGGTATGTGATGCGTGCACGGTGCCCCATCTCCGGGGAAACGAGGGAAAGCAGTGTGGTCCCTCGTTTGAGCGCATAGACGTCATTCAGCGTTTTGCCAGGTGATGTGTCGGCTATATGGTCCTGATAGTCTGGCGGATCGCTATCGCGAATGAGTACTTTGTTCAGGCCACCATAAATAATAATGTTGTCCCTCATGCCCTTTTCGAGCCCTTTCACGATGGCAGACATGGTTACGACACTGGCTACGCCGAGAATAACCCCGAGCATGGTTAGCACTGATCGAAACCAGTGCGCGTAGACTTCCCGAAAGCCGAGGATGAACAGGTTAAAATAAGTCATTAAACGGCTGCAACGGGTGGCAAGGCAGCATCTTAAAACACAGTGAAAGATTGCCTTGTGATCGTCCCTGTGAAATGGCTGCTATTCGTAGCGAAGCGCCTCGATGGGATCCAGTCGTGAGGCCTTGAAGGCGGGGAAGAGTCCTGCAATAAGACCAACGCAACCACTGAAGGCGATGCCAATTGCCAGCACTTCGGCGGTTATTTGGGGAGTATTCTCTGTGGGGACCATTTGGGTCAGCAGCCAAACCGAACCATATGAAGCTGGGATACCAAACAATCCACCGAGAAGGGCCAGGGAGAGACTTTCCATAATAATCTGGAGAAACACGACAGACCCCGTAGCGCCCATGGCCTTGAATGTGCCAATTTCTCGAATACGTTCATTAATGCTGGCAAACATGATGTTCATGATGCCAATCCCACCTACAAGTAGGCTTAATGCGGCAATGATTCCCCTGATGATTTGGGCGCTGTTCAAGCGTTTGTTGATATTGGTCAATACACTTTCCTGTGTCCGAAATGAGAAATCTTCAATTCCATTATGGGAGCGAACCATCACATTGCGAATTTGCCCCATGGCCTTGTCCAGGGCATCCACACTCAGCGCTTTCACATCGAAATCGCTGAGTGTGGGATCTGGGGCGAAGACTTCGGGTTCTGAGGATTTGCTGGTGGAAAACCTACCCTTAATCGAACGGGAAGCACTGGAGGTCGCCATGCGAAACTTCATCCACATTGTATTTAATGGAATGTGAGCCACATTATTCGCGCGCCAATAACGGTCATGATACTTGGAAGAGCGACCGATCGATCTGTCTCGAGCTGGGCCGCTGCGGGATTGTTGTTGCTTCAACTGATATTCCCGTTTTTTTCGTTCTGATTCACTTTCAATTTTTTTGTACATTCCGACAATCTGAAACGGTTTATAGTTGATGTTGATCTTTTTACCGACCGGATTCAGGGGGGTGCCATCCGGGTTGGTGGGGCCGAATAGGTGATCTCGAATGTCTGCGCCAATCACGCAAACATTCTTTGCAATGTGATCCTCATAGGAACTAAAAAAACGTCCCAATTCGATTTCGTGGCCGTCCATTTCCATAATATCAGGCCAGACACCCACAAAGGAGGAAAGATAGGTCCGTTTATCCTGGTAGCTTGCGCGTCCATAAGACCAACGCATCTCTGGGGACACATATTGAAGCAGAGTGGCATTTTTCTTTAATGCATAGGCATCCTGCACGGTGATGCCCGGTGAGTAATCCTGTTTATGTTCCTGATAACTGGGTGGATCATCCTCATCGATGTTGATCTTATTCGCCCCACCGTAAAGGACCATCTGCTCCTTCATCGCGTTCTCCATTCCCTTTACAATGGCGGACATGGTCACCAGGCTGACGATCCCGAGCACCACCCCAAGGATTGTCAACGTGGAGCGAAACCAGTGGGATCCAATTTCCCTCAGACCAATCATGAGTGTGTTGAAAAGGATCATTCTCTGGGTGGATCAATCGTACCGTAATGCCTGAATGGGATCCAGTTTCGCTGCCTTGATCGCTGGGAAAAGTCCTGCCAGACTTCCGGTCATCACGCTGAAGCCAAAGGCGACTGCCATTGCGAAGGCGGTCATCACAGGGGGAGTGGTGTTGTCGGCAAAGCTGGCCAGTGTGTTGACGAGGATTGGGGAAACGATCAACCCAGCGATTCCGCCGGCCACGGCAATGACGATACTTTCGGTCAAGATTTGAAGAAAAACATACATATTTGTCGCTCCTATGGATTTTCGGATGCCAATCTCGCGGACGCGTTCTGAGATGCTGGAAAGCATGATGTTTACAATACCAATACCGCCAACCAGCAGGCAGATGCCTGCTATGAACATCCCACTGATTCGTTCATTTTGGATCGACAGGTTAATGTCGCCGGCAAAACCCTCCTGTGTTTCAAACTCAAAGTCCTCCAACCCTTTGTGTGTTTGCATCAGGACATTACGAACCTGTTGCAGGGATTTCTCGAGCGTTGATACGTCATAGATCTTCATGGCTACCTTGGATAATGAACGGTCCATGTTGCTTCCCCTGTCATAAGCTGAATCAAGCTTCGAAACCAATGTATTGATGGGAATCATAATGGTTGAATTCTTCATGCTGTAAATCCTCATCACTGTGCCAGATTGGCGGTCGCCGGACATGTAAGCTGCTCTAACTTGAGCGAAATCAGGTCGAGCAACGGTTTGGCCGGCAGCATGTGCCTCTTCTTTCTTTTTTCGGTCCTCCTCGCTCATGTACTGCTTGAACATTCCTATGATTTTGAATGGAATATAGTTAATCATGATTTTTTCCCCAATGGGAATGATTTCCTCCCCCTGGTTGTCGTATTCCCCAAAAAGATCATTTCGAATTTGAGTTCCAATAATACAGACGGTATTGGCTAGCAGATCGTCCATGTCCGAGAACAGGCGTCCATGTTCCAGTTCGTGCTCTTCGATTTCCAGCAGACTTGGCCAGGTTCCCTTTACTGATGCGTAGCGGACTCTTTTACCTTTTCTACTGACACGAAGTGATCCGCGGTAGCTTCTCTTTTCAATCACAGGGGTAACGCTATGAACCAGGGGCGCGTTTTTTTGTAGGGCGTAAACATCTTTCAATGTCATGCCGTTTGCTTCGTCTTCGAGGTGTTTTTGGTAATCAGGCAGATCATCGTTGTCATCCACAATGATTCGCTCCAGTCCGCCGGATTCAGCCAGAGAATCCTTAAGTAGGTTTTCCTTTCCCTTTACGAACGCGGACATGGTCACCAGGCTGGCCACACCCAGGATAACTCCGAACATCGTGAGCAGCGACCGGAACCAGTGAGCCCAGATTTCCTTGAGTCCACTTTCGATGATCGAACCCAAATTCATGAAGTCATGTCAGGGGTTTTCTGAGATTTGATGTCTGTGACCTGGGCGAATTTTGGGACATTTCCGGCCAGTTTCGGGTCAGTTTCATTGGCAATCTTTCCATCACGAATCTCGATGCGGCGCGGCGTAACCGCCGCAATTTCAGGATCATGCGTTACGAGCATGACAGTTCGCCCCTCCTGGTGCAGTTTATCAAACATCTCAAGGATCAACACGCCGGTGTTTGAGTCAAGGTTTCCGGTTGGTTCGTCGGCAAAGATGATTCGAGGATCATTCACCAAGGCCCGGGCGATGGCTGCCCGTTGCTGTTGTCCTCCTGACAACTGGGAGGGACGATGCTTGCTGCGGTCCTCCATGTTGACCGAGCTCAATGAATTCATTGCTCTCTCTCGGCGTTCTTTGCCGCTGAGCCCACTATAAATCATTGGTAGTTCCACGTTTTGACGAACGGTCAACTTGGGCAAAAGATTGAAAAACTGAAAAACAAAGCCAATTTTCTTGTTTCGAATGGTAGCCAACTGGCGCGGAGAGGCATCATGAATCATCATCCCATCGAGGTTAATGGTTCCAGAAGTGGGCGTGTCCAAACATCCCAGGATATGCATCAATGTGGATTTGCCGCTGCCGGATGGCCCAATAATGGAGATAAATTCACCAGAATCTATATCCAGAGATACTCCATCCAGAGCACGAATGGTTTCGCCACCCAGATGATAGGTTTTGTGAATGTCCCTGAGTTCCAGAAAGGGCATGAAAAATCCTCTAATTTGGTTTCCGCACTGAAATATTAGGGACGCTTTTTACTGCCGCCACCTGACCCTCGACTGCCACCACCAGGTCCACGACCTTTGCCGCTTCCACCACCAGGCTTGCGGCCTCCAAAACGCTCACGCATTTTCATCATTTTTGTCCTTTCTTCATCTGACATACTCTTGAATGCCGCCGTCCTTTCCTCTCGACTTAATTCGCCGTCGCCGTCTGTATCGTATTTGGCAACCATGGGGTCGGCCTTCTCTTCCCCCTTGGCCTTGGTTTCTCCAGTGAGGGTGACGGTTTCCCCGATCAGTTCTTCATCTGGCTTTTCCAAGGCAACCTCATCATCGACACTTAGCCCCTTCAATACTTCAACGAAGTCAAGATCGTTAACGCCCACATCAACCATCTGTTTGACATATTTCTTTCCCTCTTTTTTGACATAAGCGTAGGTCTCTGTTCGTTGTTCGACATCGTTCCTTTCCGTGAAAATGGAAGCCAGTGGTGCTGCCACGACATCCGTAGAATTGGCGACGGGAATGTTGATGGTCGCGGTCATGCCTGGAATGATGGACGGGTCAGCGTTCAGCAATCTGATACGGGTTGAAAAACCCTTGATGCCACTTCTAATTGTTGCCTGCGGAGCAATCCTTTCAACAATACCACCTATAATCAGGTCGGCCACCGCTTCAATTTCAATCTTCACCTCTTGGTTTTTGCCCATGCGCGAGACATCGGCCTGATTGACATGGGAGAGGATGATCAGGTTTTTCAAATCTGCAATCTCCATCACTTCGGTGCCGCTACTCTGGCCGCCCGTGCCGGAAACCGCCTGGCCAATCGAAACCGGTCGAGACAGAACCGTGCAGTCAAAAGGGGCCAGAACGCTGGTCTTCGAGAGTTTCTCCTGAGAGAGGTCAAAATCGTTCTGGGCACGGTCACGTGAAATTCGAGCCACCTCGTATCTGGTTTTGGTATTTTGGAAGGCCTCCTCGGCAATTAGACTGTCATCGAACAGTTTTTTTGAACGTTCGTATTCACTTTTGGACTGTTCAAGTTGGAGATTGGCGCTGTCGATTTGTTTTTTTCGGGTATCAATTTCAATTTTAAGGTCCTTGTCATCCAGTCTGAACAACAGTTCTCCCTTGCCCACTCTGTCAGAGATGTCAACGGGTAGTTCGGCAATCTTTCCATGAACCTCCGGGCGAACACTCACTTTTTCAGCAGGGCTTATCTCACCTGCCACGGTTACAGAGAAGTTGATATCCCTTGTCTCAATGACCGCAGAGGTCTTGCGGTTTTTAAGTTTCGATTGACTCTGATTATTGGCATTTTGGCCATCTTGCCATTTTTCGTAACCGAAATAGCCAACGGCCAACACCAGCAGTGCGATGATAATGATATTTTTCATAAAAAATAGAGGTCGGAAATGATAAATAGAAACTCACGTGCGTTCAATCCTTTCGTTGATAGAGCTCGCCAGCCTCTTTCCGATTGCCAAACCATTGTTAATACGCAAAAACCCCCGTTAAGCTTCAAAAAATTGCATTTGAGTTTATCCCTTGGCATGCTGTGCGCCGTTCTGGCTGGGGGGAAGAGAGGCGTGGAACCAGAAGCTGCTGGGTGCAATTTATTTACAACATTCTTTTTGAGGCCTGTTTTATTCTTTCAGCGCCCTATTATTTTTTTCGAATGAGACGCCGGGGGGGCTGGCGCAGGGGTTTTGGGGAGCGACTGGGCCGTTATTCCACCAAGTTCAAGCAAGCCATCAGCAACCGGGATGTCATTTGGCTGCATGCGGTTAGTGTCGGCGAGGCGAACATCTGTGTGCAGTTGATCAAGGTTCTCCAGCCGCGACTGCCCAACCTCAAGATGGTCGTCTCCACAACCACCTCCACGGCAATGAGCGAGCTGCGAAAAAAGCTCCCCGCCGAGGTGGGAAGGATTTACTATCCGATCGACCGTCGCGGATTTGTCCGTCGCGCCCTGGCCACTATCCGGCCCAGGGCGGTGGTGCTCGTCGAGGCCGAGATTTGGCCCAATTTCCTCTGGGGGCTGCAGGCCCGGCGGATCCCGCATTTCCTCGTAAACACCCGCATCTCCGGGAAGTCGTACCGAGGGTATCGCCGGTTCCGGTTTTTGTTCGGCAGGTTCTTCGCCGGGTTCACCGGCGTGGGTGCCCAGACCGAACCCGATGCCAAGCGCATGGTGGAACTCGGCTGCAACAACGAGGTGGTTCAGGTCTTTGGCAGTTGCAAGTTTGATGGAACAGGAATCAGCCGGGATCGGCTCTTGGACGTTCCCAATTTGCTGCAAAGCCTGGGTGTTCCCGTGGGCGCACCGCTGCTGGTCGGGGGCAGCACGCATAACGGCGAAGAGGAAATCCTGGCCCGCTTGGCCAAGCGACTGCGCAAAAAACATTCCGACCTGTTTCTCGTCCTAGTGCCGCGTCATGCGGAGCGTGGGCGTGAAGTGGGCGAAGCTCTGGCCGGGCTGGGTGTCCGTTTTGTTTATCGCAACGAGATCGGCGGCAACACGCCGCCTCGGGAACGGGGGAGTTTGGACTGCCTGCTCGTCAACACCACCGGTGAATTGAAATACTTTTATGAGGAAGCCGCCGTCGTTTTCATCGGCAAAAGCCTGACGGCACAAGGTGGCCAAAACCCGATCGAACCGGCCGGCTTGGCCAAGGCGATCGTGCTCGGTCCGCACATGGGCAACTTCGCGGAAATTACCGCCAAGTTTTTGGCCCAAAACGCCGCTATTCAAGTGGCTGACGAAGCTGCTCTCGAGTCGGCAATCGACGATCTGCTCAGCGACAAAGCCAAACGAGACGCGCTTGGCCAAGCGGCACAAAAAGTGGTTCAAAGCAACGAGGGTGCTGTCGAGCGAACGGTCGAAATGATCCTCTCAGGCACCGAAACTGCTAAAATGGTGCAGAAATATTGACTGAACTGCGCCATTTTCAGTCGTAAAAAACTACAAAAAACCATTGACAGAAGGGAAAAACAGCCTAATCTCAACCAAGCCTATCGGGTTTAGGTAATTTATTTTGGTGACATCTTTGGCCAACGATTCAGCCGCCGATCTCGGCTTTGGTATGCGTGAAACCAACGTCCGCCTCGAGCAGGCGTCCGCTTCTGAGCGCTTGGCTTGGGCCTTCGGGCAATTCGGCTCGGGGCTGGTGTTGTCCTCCAGCTTCGGTGCCCAAGCGGCGGTGATGCTGCACTTTGCCACGCAGGCGCGCCCCGACATTCCTGTGATATTTGTCGATACCGGCTATCTGTTCTCCGAGACCTACGAGTTCGCCGAGAGCTTGGCCAAGCGGCTGGAGGTGAACCTGAAAGTTTACCGCTCCAAGCGAAGTCCGGCATGGCAGGAGTCGATCGACGGCAAGCGTTGGGAGCAGGGAGTCGAAGGGATCGAAGCCTACAACCAGGAGAACAAAGTCGAGCCGATGAACCGTGCGCTGGACGAGTTGAACGCCACCGGCTGGCTTGCCGGCCTTCGTCGGCAACAGAGCGTGTCGCGCGAAACCCTTCCCGTGCTCGCATTGGCCAAGGGCAGGGTGAAGGTGCACCCGATCATCGACTGGACGGACAAAAACGTGCACGACTATCTGAAGGCCAACAACCTCCCGTACCACCCGCTTTGGGAGCAGGGTTACATCTCCATCGGCGACACGCACACCACGCGGAGGCTTGAGGACGGGATGAGCGAGGAGGAGACGCGCTTCTTCGGACTCAAGCGTGAGTGCGGCCTGCACGAGGGGACGGATACGGACTTCGCCATCTGATGTCGTCGCCGGAAAACATTCACCCGACGTTTGGGCAGTTGCTCGGCCGTGAGGCCAAGGAGGCGCTGCTGAAGCAGCGAGGTTTGGTTGTTTGGCTGTACGGTTTGTCCGGCAGCGGCAAGAGCACCCTGGCCAACGCGCTGGAACGGCGGCTGCACGGGGAGGGCGTTTTCACCCAGGTGCTCGATGGGGACAACATCCGCACTGGCTTGAACAGCAATCTTGGCTTCTCGGATGACGATCGGCAGGAAAACATCCGGCGCATTGCCGAGGTGGCCAAGCTCTTTGCGGGTGCCGGCATGGTGACAATCGCGTCGTTTATCTGCCCGCGAAACGAGCTTCGGGCGATGGCCCGTGAGATCGTTGGCCCGGCGGACTTCCTCGAGGTGTATGTCGAGTGCAGTTTCGTAACGTGCGAGCGGCGTGATGTAAAGGGCCTGTACGCCAAGGCCAAGGCCGGTGTGGTGAAGCAGTTCACCGGCAGAGATTCCGCCTTCGAGCCGCCCGAGGCTGCTGACCTGATTTTGAACACCGACGAGCAGGTCGAGGGCGAATCTCTGGAGCAACTTTACCGGGCCGTGCATCCGCGTGTGGCACGGCCCAAGCCATGATATGAGCGATCACAAAAGCTATCAGCTGACCCATCTGGAGCAACTGGAGGCCGAGTCCATCTATGTGATGCGCGAGGTGGCGGCGCAGTTTGAGCGGCCGGCCCTGCTGTTCTCCGGCGGCAAGGATTCCATCGTGATGGTGCGCCTGGCCCAAAAGGCATTTTGGCCAGCCAAACTACCGTTCCCACTGTTGCACGTGGACACCGGGCACAACTTCGACGAGACGATCACATTCCGCGATCGTCTGGCCAAGGATGTTGGTGGGGAGTTGGTCGTCGCCAGCGTGCAGGAGAGTATTGACAAGGGCCGCGTGAAGGAGGAGACCGGCCCGAATCCCAGTCGCAATCGACTGCAGACCACGACGCTGCTCGATGCCATCGAGCAGCACAAGTTTGACGCCTGCCTCGGTGGCGCGCGGCGCGATGAGGAAAAGGCGCGGGCGAAGGAGCGCTTCTTTTCGCACCGCGATTCATTTGGGCAATGGGATCCGAAGAATCAACGACCTGAGTTGTGGAACCTGTTCAACGGCCGGATGGACTTTGGCGAACACTTTCGGGTTTTTCCGCTCAGCAACTGGACTGAGATGGACGTGTGGCAGTACATCAAGATGGAGGACATCCCGCTGCCGAGCATCTATTTTTCGCACGAGCGCGAGTTTGTCCGGCGCAATGGTGTTCTGCTAGGCCGTTGCGAACACATCACGCTGCTCGACGGCGAGCAGTGGGAGAGCGCTAACGTGCGCTGCCGCACCGTGGGCGACATGACCTGCACCGGCGTGGTCGAGAGCATCGCCAACAACGTGGATGACATCATCGAGGAAGTCGCCGCTGCCCGCCAAACCGAGCGCGGCGGCCGCGTCGACGACAAGCGTGGCGAAACGGCGATGGAGGATCGCAAAAAGGAGGGATATTTTTGATCTCGATGAGTACCGATACAAAAGGCTATTTGGACATGGACCTGCTGCGGTTTACGACCGCGGGCAGCGTGGATGACGGCAAGAGCACACTCATCGGGCGGTTGTTGTATGACTGCAAATCGATTTTCGAGGATCAGTGGGACGCCGTCGAGCAGTCGAGCAAACAGCGCGGCGATGAGAACGTGAACCTCGCGCTGCTGACCGACGGCCTGCGCGCCGAGCGGGAGCAGGGCATCACCATCGACGTGGCGTATCGTTACTTCGCCACGCCCAATCGCAAGTTCATCATTGCCGACACGCCCGGCCATATCCAGTACACGCGCAACATGGTCACAGGCGCCTCCACGGCAAACCTGGCGATCATCCTCATCGATGCGCGCAACGGTGTGATTGAGAAGACCTGCCGGCACTCGTTCATCGCCAGTTTGCTGCAAATCCAGCACATCATTGTCTGTGTGAACAAGATGGATCTCGTCGATTGGAGCGAGGATCGTTTCAACGAGGTCGTGGCGCAGTACAAGGAGTTTGCCTCGCGCCTCGAGGTGCCGCACATCGACTTCATCCCCATCAGTGCCCTGCTGGGCGACAACGTGGTGGAACGATCTGCAAACATGGGCTGGTATCAGGGCAGTCCACTGCTTTACACGCTTGAGACGATGTACATCGGCAACGAGCACAACCACGTGGATGCGCGCTTCCCGGTGCAGTGGGTCATTCGGCCGCACAGCGACGAGTGGCACGATTTTCGCGGCTACGCCGGACGCGTTGCCGGTGGTGTGTTCAAGCCGGGCGACGAGGTGACGGTGATGCCGAGCGGCTTCCAGTCGCGCGTGAAAGGCATCCACGACATCCACGGCGACGTGCCGGAAGCCTTCGCCCCGATGTCCGTGACCGTCACGCTCGAGGACGAGATCGACATCAGTCGAGGCGACATGATCGTCAAACAAAACAACCCGCCGCAAAGCAGCCAACAGATCGAGGCGATGATCTGCTGGTTCAGTTCCGAGGCCAATCTGCAGGAACGCGGTCGTTACACGCTGCGACAAACGACCAACGATGTGAAGTGTCTATTGAAGGAGTTGAAGTACAAGATGGACATCAACACCCTGCATAAACAGGAAGACGACCGGGAGGTGCGCCTCAACGACATCGCCCGCGTCTCGCTGCAGGCCAGCGCCCCGCTGCACTACGACCGCTACCGCCGCAACCGCGCCACAGGCAGCTTCATTCTCATCGACGAGCAGACCAACAACACGGTTGCTGCCGGCATGATCGTGGGTTGATCGAGGCTTGGCCAAGCGGAATTGAAATAAAAAAAGCGACGCAGTTTTGCGTCGCCTTTTTGTATTGTTTGAATCCGATTAGTTGTTGAGAGCCTCGTAAACTTTGCCGACCATGCCCTCGTTTGGGGTAAGGGTCTTTTCGCCGGGCGTCCACTTGGCTGGGCAGGCCTCGGCTGGGTTGGCCGCGCAATGCACGTTGGCTTCCACGATGCGAACCAGTTCCTCCATGTTGCGGCCCACGTTGTAAAAGTTCACTTGGCTGCTGACCAGTTTGCCTTCGGGGTTGATGATAAACGTACCGCGCAAGGTCAAGCCGGTTTCCTCGTCGTAAACGCCAAAGAGACTGCTGACCAGGCCAGTGGTGTCCGCGGCCATGGTGTACTTGACATCGGTCATCAGTTTCTCCGCTTGGCACCAGGCCAGGTGGCTGAATTTCGTGTCGGTGGAAACCGAGATGGCCTTGGCTCCCAACTCGGTGAGTTTGGCATCCTGCGCAGCCAAGTCGGCCAACTCGGTGGGACAAACAAAAGTGAAATCCGCCGGATAAAAAACGAGGATCGTCCACTTGCCGTCCTTTTTCAGTTCGGCCAGATTGATCTCTCCAAACAAACCGCTGCTCGGTTCGTAGGTTTCCATCTTGAACTCGGGAACGTCCTGCCCCACGCCAATTGGAGGCAGATCGGCATAAATGTCGTCTGTGTGATTTGTCATTTTCTTTGATTCTTAAAGGCCTTTTTCGATCATCAGCTTGAGCAGGTCGCCGACGCGGTTGGAGTAGCCCCACTCGTTGTCGTACCAACTCACCAACTTGAAGAAGTTCTCGTTCAGCTCCATGCCGGCGGCCTGATCGAAGATGCTCGATTCGGCGCAGTGGATGAAGTCGGTGCTGACAACCTGGTCCTCGGTGTAGCCGAGAATGCCCTCGAGATACGTCTCGCTGGCGTTTTTCATTGCGGCGGAGATCTCGTCGTAGCTGGTGCTCTTTTCGGTCTTGAAGGTCAGGTCCACCACCGAGGTGGTCGGAGTCGGGACGCGGAACGCCATGCCACTCAACTTGCCCTTGACCTCTGGACAAACGAGGCTCACTGCCTTGGCGGCACCGGTGCTGGCCGGGATGATGTTGGTGGCGGCGGCGCGGCCGTCACGCCATACCTTGCGGCTCGGGCCGTCCACGGTCTTTTGCGTGGCGGTGTAGGCATGGATGGTGGTCATCAACCCCTCGGCGATGCCGAAGCCTTCCTTGAGCAACACGTGCACGACCGGCGCGAGGCAGTTGGTGGTGCAGGAGGCGTTGGAGACGATGTGATGGTTGGCTGCGTCGTACAGGTTGTCGTTGACGCCCATCACGACGGTCAGGTCCTCGCCCTTGGCCGGGGCAGAGATGATCACTTTTTTTGCGCCAGCCTCGATGTGGCCCTTGGCCTTCTCGGCTTGGGTGAACAGGCCGGTGGATTCGATCACGACATCCACGCCGAGTTCCTTCCACGGTAGGCCGCTCGGTTCGCGGGCGCTGACCACCTTCATCTCGTCGCCGTTGACGAAGAGGGTGTCGTCCCCTTGGTGAGTCACTTCGCCAGGGAACGCGCCCTGTGTTGAGTCGTATTTCACCAGGTAGGCGAGGTTATCGGCCGGGACGATGTCGCCCACGGCCACCACGTCGATCGCGTCGCCGACGAGGCCCTGCTCCACCATGGCGCGATAAGCCAACCGGCCGATTCGGCCGAATCCGTTGATTGCTACTTTTACTGCCATGTCAAAAAAGAAATTGTGTCAGGTCGTTGCCCGGAAATCGGGGCGGGCATGCTACCGGCGTTTGTCCCGGCGTCAATGCGATTTTGGAAAAGATTTTATACTTGCCCGAGCTGATGGTTTTTATCCCTAATCAGTGGGGAGGATTGAGATTATTGCTTTAGCGAGCAAATGGCGGTTTTAGAACTCTTGGTATTGAAAGAATAGATTGTTTCCGACTTTTGATGGTTTTCAGCTCTGGAACATCTGTAAAGCGCAATCTAATTAGCCCAAGTAGTTGAAAATGCTTGTCATAAGCTCCACCAAGCAAAGTTCTTGAGGAAAACACGTGTTCACGGGTGTTAGCTCGATAGGCCACTAGGGAGACCTTGGTCACCGAAAAGTTGTTTTCCTTTTTGAAAAATGCCAATTCAGGAAGTGCCACTGGAGCCCCAGAAATTGGATTGGGCATTGCTTGGTCTTCAGCAATACCAAGAGTAACCGCAGCGGTATCAAGCGAATTGGCCCCGCTTCGAACCTCAATGATCATCTCTGCATGATCGACCTCGTCAACCACCAGCACGCCATTGGAGAAGAGAAGGTCACGGAGGGAGCCGATCAGATATTCCTGATCGAGCGTTTTGAGGTATTTCTCCGATAGATATACCTTGATCCCTTGTAGGCGGCGGATGGCCTCCATATCCAATTCTGTGAGAGCCCTGTCGATTGCAGTGCTGAGCAGCAACTGCTCGCCAACGCTTCGGGCCGGCTCGGTCATCCGTTGCTTGTTCAGGCAGCCGCCGGCCAGGCCGAGTAGTAAAACAAGGGCAAGCCGATGCGCAAGGGTTGTTGTCGGGTGTCTATGCATGGAAAATCAGTTGTTGCCCTTGTGGTGTAAGATGGCTGCCTCGAGGCCGAGGATGTAGGACGTCGCGCCGAATCCGTTGATGCTGCCGACGCAGGCATGGGCGATCATCGATTTACGCCGGTACGCCTCGCGGGCGTGGACATTGGTCATGTGGATCTCGATGGCGTTCACGCCCGCGCCGGTGATGGCGTCCTTGAGCGCGATGCTCGTGTGTGTGTACGCCGCCGCGTTGAGGATCACGTAGTCGTAGTCACCGGCTGACTGCTGCACTTGCGTCACCAGTTCACCCTCGTGGTTGGACTGGTGAAACACGATCTCGACATTGTGCCGGCCGGCGTGTTCGCAGACCATCCCCTCTATGTCCGCCAACGTCATGCTGCCGTAAATCTCCGGTTCGCGTTGGCCTAGCAGGTTCAGGTTGGGGCCGTTGAGGAACAGTACCTTCATGTCCGCGCGGATTATTATTGAGTCGCTGCGCTTTTGTCGAACCGATTTGTCGGCCCGGCCAGCAGCAAGCCCAGCATCAGCCAGGCCGGCCAGGCCAGCGCCGGGATGTACAGTCCGAACTCGACGAATCCCTGCAGCAGCCAGGCCAGCAGGCCAAGCCGCACGGCAACCAGCAGCGGATCGTCCAGACGCCGCCTGGCCAGTACCCATCCCGCTCCACCGATGAACGCCGTGTAAAGCACAAACCCCGGCCACCCGGAGTCACTCGCCTGCTCCAGGTAGTCGTTGTGTGTGAGTCGTGTCGGTTCCGCGCCTGGTGTGCGATGCCGTTTGTACGCAAGCTGAAACGTTCCCGGACCGGTGCCCAGCAGAGGTTTCTCAGTCGCCGTCTGTACAGCGGCACTCCAGTAGCCAAACCGCGCCCCGACACTCGTTGCCCCGCGGTCAAAGTAGTCGGCGTACTTCACGGCAAACCCGGCCAAGCCCAGCACCATCACGGCGCTGGCCAAGCCGAGCTTCATTTTCCCTGACAGCGGCAAATGCAGAAACAAGGCGCCGAGCAACGCCAGCGCTATCAGCCAACCCGCCTTCGAGCCGGACCAGTAAAGGCAAGCCAAGCCGACCGCTCCCAAGCCAGTTGCAAGCGAGATGCGGAGCGCATGCCAGCGCCCTTGGCCAAGAAGCAGCGCGATCGACACCGGCAACAGCAGCAGGATGACCCCGGCCAATGCATTTGGGTAAAACATGTGCCCGTAGAGGCGAGTGCTGTACATGCGTTTGATCAACTCGAGCGGAAGCTGTCGAACCTTGGCCGCCGTCTCCGGCGGGAGTTGGGCGATCTGCTGTTCGATTTCGAGTGGGATGATTTCCCCTTCTTCCCCGGCTTGGGTGGGTGTTTTCGGCGGGTTGATTTCTCTGGATTCGAGTTTCTTAATGATGTCGTCTCGCGTCAACTCGAGTCCGCCGAATTTTTCGACGCAGGCATCCGCAAGGTTCAGGATCAAGCCAAGCGCTGCCCCCCAAAGCGCGAGCTTGGCCAGGCGCATTCGGCCCAGCACAAACAGTCCCAGATAAAACGCCGTCAAGCAGGAGGCAAAGTGGATCACTGTCGCCAGCGACATCGCCTGGTCTTCTGTTTGGCTATACGACAGCAGTTGCCATCCCAGCCAGGCAGCAGGCAGCCAGGCGAGCCAACGGGGTAGGCATGCCGGCAAATGCAGCCTCGGCTTGGCCAATCGCGAAAACCCCAGCACACATGCTAGCCCGAGTACGGCAAGAATGCCAAGGTACGGTCGGGCGTTTGAGTTGTCCTGCGCCGGCAAACCCAGCAAGTTGGCGGAGAAACCGGTACTCTTGGGCGGATGCAAATAATCGAGGATGACCGGGTTGCCGAAAAGGAACAGGGCGGTGAACAGCCAGACACCGGTGAGGATCAAAAAGACACGATCCTTTTGTTCTGGGGTGTCGGCGAACATTGGGCGCGGTCAGAGTTTGATCTTGAGCAAACCGACCTCGAGCGCGAGTGCCTCCTGCACATTGGTTGTCTCGAGCAGGCGCTGGGTGGCCTCGATCGATTGCAGGTTCTCGAGCGCTTGTCCGGGGGTCAGTCGTTGGCCGACGGCCTCTGAAGTGTCGGCCCAGTCCTGAAAGTGCAGCAGTTCACGGCCCTGCCGGAGTGCTGCCAGCCACACGTCGCGTAGCCACCATTGGAGCCCGGCAAGAAAATGCCCGCGTTGCCGGCGATACTCCGCCTCGATTGCGGCATTGAGTTCCTCCTTCAATTTCTCCCGGAGCGCCGGCTCAAGGTCGTCGTGCCGGTTCAGCGGTGACGCCTCCTCCTGGATTTCCTCGATGCTGTCGCGCTTGGCCGAAAGGTGTGCCATCAGGCTGCCGAGCAGCCGGTAGCGGCCCATGAGCCCCTCACCGGTTTCGGTGCTCATCCTGACGAACGATTTCAGCCAGGCCGCATCGTTGGCCTCGAGTTGCACGTCGGCTTCGCCGCCGAAGTTCACCCGCATGCAGCGGGAGCGGATTGTTTCCCCGAGTTGATCGGGGTGGACGCTCAACAGGACGAATACCGTCCGCTCCGGCGGCTCCTCGAGTGTCTTGAGGAAAGCGTTGAACGTAGTGCGGGGCATGCGGTCGGCGCCGGTGATGATCGCCACTTTGTAGCGTCCCTCGGTTGGCTTGAGGGATACCTTGCGCGTGAGGTTGCGAATCTGCTCGATGCTGATGATGCGTGATTTTTTTTCCGGTCGTACGAAGTCGAGATCGGGGAAGTTGCCCGAATCGACCTTGCGGCAGGGGATGCAGCCGCCGCACGACTCGAGCGGGATGCCAGTGTCGCCGGTCGCGGGTGGAGACAGGCAGTTGAGCGTCCGCGCCAGCCCGGTCGCGTGGAACTCGAGCGATTCGATCGATCCGCCAGTGAACAGGTAGGCGTGGCCAAGCCGTCCGTTGGCCAGGCTGCGCCGGAGCAGTTCGGTGGCGTGGTCGGCGATCGGCTGCGATG
>MPMD02386226.1_pt1 | contig 17393 bp, 13 predicted proteins | sample 1617291 | NCBI WGS metagenome assembly MPMD02 (sample SAMN05944810, study PRJNA350692) | marine metagenome | biome: marine; feature: ODZ; material: water; isolation source: 120 m water sample filtered on 30 um supor filter | place: Pacific Ocean | collected 2012-04-09 | depth 120m m | reverse complement strand
CCACTGATCGTAACAAGGGTTGGCTCAGCAAGGACTTTGACTAACTGATTTTTTTGCAAAGCAGAAAGAAAACCAAGAAATCTTTTGTCTTGTTTCACAATTCCACAACGAAGATCAATGCCGTGTTCTCGAAGTTTAGTGCGAGACACTTCCATAACACGAACATGCAACAGAACCTGCTGGGCACCGCTTACGGTAATGTTATTGATGACCCTCGGACAATAATCCTCTGCAATCTGAATGATGCGGCCCACATCATCGGCCCGATTCACATAGCCCCCCACAACCACGCTATTGGCAAGCGGGATGATCTGCAGTACCGCGCGGGGAAACTGTGATTTCAAAAGACGATCCAACTCCCCAACATCGGCGGTTACAGAAACGTCAATCGCATGAATCCGGTTTTGTGAATCATGGAGATTGATTTGCGTAGAACCGGGCGTTTTTGCGACAACCTGTAACTGGTATGGGGAAATTGGATGGATTTGAAGTACATCAGGATTGGTAACCTGGGCCCTCGAAAAGACATGTTCGAGCGTCAGCATGCGACTGGTATTGACTCTCATCTCAAGTTGCTGCACCGAGGTTGAAATTGCAATCTCGGGAGATGTCGGGAGGGGCGTCTCAGCAGTGGCTCGCAGGGTTAGAAGCAGAACAATAGACAGGGATATTGCAATTGTATTGCCCCAGGAGAGATCACTGATGCCAGGATTGGCGTGTTTCATCCACTTGCTTCCTTGCTCATCTATGCGGCAAGGAACCGCACAGACACTTGTTTTTATCCTCGAACGGCGCGCAGCAAAAACAACACTTCGAGTCACCGTGCATGATCCGCCAAGCAACTTTTCAATAGACCATCGCCGCTAGCAAACCCGACGTTTTCTTCGGCAATTTTGGCAATCCTTCTGCAGTTTGAATCGTCCGGCTAATCGCTCCGAAAATTCAAATCTGTTGATGTCCTTGCTAGCGGCGGAAGTACTCCGGTGCCATTTTTTTTGAGTGACCCTCTGACTCGGGGCAAACATCCGTCACTTTGACCATGCTAGCCGTGCCATCAATCGGTCTGTCTGTTTTGTACCACTGTAGAATCTTCTTCGGCCCGACGTCCGAAATACCAAAGAAAACCGAACAGCAACAGTACCGAGACTGGTAAACAGATCCAAACAGAAATGCCAAAACCGACCGGAATAGTGCCGGCAAGGATCGAGACCGCCCCCACAACCAGCGCGTAGGGCATTTGAGTCCAAACGTGTGCCATATGATCACAGCCACTGGCCCGGCTCGAGAGAATCGTTGTGTCTGAAATGGGCGAACAGTGATCCCCAAAAATGGAACCTGCCAAAACAGCTCCGATCGAAGCAATAAAAATCGGATTGTGGACCATCTCCTCCCCGCTAGGGTCGATCAATTGCCACGTCACCCGGATTACCAATGGCGTGAGAAGGCTCATCGTGCCCCAACTGGTCCCCGTGCAATAGGACACGACTGCGGAAAGCAGGAATACAAGTGTGGGCATCCATTCGGATGAAACCGCGTCTCCCAACAGGCCTGCAAGGTAGACTGCCGTACCGAGTCGACCAGCCGGGTCGGTGGCCTCGCTCGAGGCAGAAAGTTCGGCCAGCGTCCAGGCCAACCACAACACCACCAACGCCGGAAACATCTGCCAAGCCCCTCGCATGGCGGCTCGAAAAATGTCCGCTAATGATCCTCGTTGTTCCAGCCCGGTTAACAGCATGGCCGTCAGACAACCTGCCAGCGAGGCCCATACGAGGGCGCTGTAGGCATCCGCACTACCAATGATTTGCCACAGGCTTGTTCCCCCAGATCCATCGGGCAGTCCGGTTAGAACTAAAGCTGCGACAAGTACGGCGGTGAGAACTACGATGGGAACCAATGCCAGATGAACACGACCGCCTGAAACCAATTCTCTCCTACCCGACGTTTCACGGTTCTCCATTTCATTTTCTGTAAAGTTATCGATTGCCTGCTTCTCAGCCTTTCGCATGGGACCAAAATCTCGGCCCGTACAAGCGACCATTCCCACCAACATCAGCGCCAGAAGCGGATAAAACCGATACACAATGGTTTCAATAAAAATAGAAAAACCGAGGCCCTGGCTGGTCGGGATGTCAATATCGGCGAGACCGGTACTAATAAAATCCACTTCTCCAGCCACCCAGGTTGATACGATTGCAATACCCGCCACTGGAGCCGCTGTGGAATCAACAATGTAGGCTAATTTTTCTCGCGAGATTTTTAAGCGATCAGTCACCGGACGAAAAGTCGTTCCGAGTAACAATGTATTGGCATAATCGTCAAAAAATATAATCAGTCCCATCAACCAGGTAATAACCTGTCCCCGACGCCGATTGGTGGCAAACGGACGAAGCAGATCAACCAGACCGCGCATCCCACCACTACGATGGATGACACCGACCATCGCACCCATCAGCAGGGTAAAGGCAAAGACTCGCACGTGATCGGGGTCACGGAGCGAAGATATAAGATCGGTCGTAATGCACCGCACTACGGCAGCAAATGGGTTCCCATCTGTGAGAACCAATGCTGCCGCAAATACCCCCATTAGCAAGGAGGGGATGACCCGACGGGTTAACATTGCCAAAAGAATAGCCAGCAGCGGAGGAAGAACACTCCATATTCCGTAATGCTCTCCCATCGACCCTTATCGCGCTGAATTTGGAACTACGACTCATCCTGTTCCCTAAGTCGCTCACGGAGTGCCGTGGCCACCATGTCGGGTACAAACCGGCGGAGTTCGTCTTCACCCGCCAGACTCGCAATTTGCTTGATCAAAGAACTGGAAATGTGTGAGTACTCCTCACCAGCCATTAGAAATACCGTTTCGATATCGGGAGCCAGCTTGCGATTGGCAAGCGACATGGTGAACTCCGCCTCCATATCGGAGAGCGAGCGGACACCGCGCACCATAACCCGAGATCGGCAGTCGCTGACAAAATCGACCGCCAGCCCATCAAAGGACCGGATTTCAATATTTTTCAGAGCCGCCGTGGCCTGACGAACGAGTGCTATCCGCTCGTCAATGGAAAACAGGGACTCTTTGTCAATATTGACTCCAATACCAATCACGAGTTGACCCACCAGACGACTGCAACGCTCGATCACATTCAGGTGCCCCAAGGTAATGGGGTCGAATGATCCCGTGTACACCGCAATATGCATATCGGATTGTGTCATGGTCTGTTTAATCTATCGGTAATAGCAGGTGTCTTCAACCAACCGCACAAGCCTCCTCTATTGGCACTGAGAGGCTCGATACGAAACCCAAATCGCCCGTTCGCTAAAACCGCCCCGGCACTTGGCAAAGACAGACCTGCAGAAACAACGAGGCGGCATGAACATACCACAGCATTTCAGCGCCGCATCAATACCTTTGCGATTACCAACCGATCGGCCAGGATGCGGCAAACGACCGCTGCGGGCGGATTGATCGCACCAAAGCTGCACCAAAGCGATCGAGGTCTGTCATAGCGTTACATGCGGGTATCTATGCTGAGAAAGGAGACTTAGGGAAATTTTTGTCGTTCGGATGCTGTTGCAGATATTTGCTTTTTCCCCAGGTATTACGTTTGATTTAGCTTTGATTATACTTGGAACTTCACATTCGCATTTAAACCCCCACCCCCTGAGTTGGCAACGATCATGTTGAAGGCAATTTGTTTCTCCGGAATAATTTTTGGAGCAATCTGCCTCCTTGTGTTTGGATTTGATTTGGCCCTGAGATTTCCCTTTGGACGACCGAGCCCAACGCTTGATATTGGATTTATCATTCTGGCACTGATCATGATTTACCTGGGATGGTCCGCCAAAAAAGATGTGGTTTGAATCGAGCCGCTTTCTTTTCACAATACCCAAAACATGTGTCCGACAAATGGGATGGTCCGGGTTTCCATCCACCTACTCTAATTGTCTCCAAAAACAATGTATTTGGGTTCGGAAAATGGATCTCTCAAAAACCATATTTATTCGTCATGCCTGATCTGTGGCGATTGGACCCTTAGACATAAACCGCTACAATTCGCGTAGGAACATTGTTCAATCAAAACAATTTGTAAAAGGAAGGTGGAATATGATTCACCCGAACCTTCGCAACTGCGTGTTTTTTACAGGCCTCTGCACAGGTGTGGCCATAACCGGATTTGCTTTTTGGTTTTTCATATCTCTCCGCGACGGAAGTTCTGTTGGGAATAGCACCCACTTCATCGGCGTCCAAGCTGTCGCGACTGCCAGAAACGACGCCTTCAGTGCAGCGACCGGACCCATCGATGAAGACGTTGAGGGATTGTTTTTGCTCGACCCGCTAACGGGCCAACTTTCATGTTACATCATGAACACCTCTACATTCAAATTTACCATGGCATTCCGCTACAACAAATTGCTGGAAGACCTTGGCATGAAAAAGGACAAAGGGGCCCGTCTTCTCCTTCTAACAGGATTGGTGAATTACAAATCACAAACGGGAACAGATAGGCCCTCAGAAGCAGTCGCCTATGTCGTGGATTCATCTACCGGGAATTTTGCCGCCTACGCCGTACCGTGGCGAAAAGGGCTCCACACAAGCTCAAAGAAAAAACCGCACATAGGCACGCTTCGTCTGCTCGATACGGGAAAATCGAGGAACATTGAGCTGCGGCCGTAAGAAAACTGCCAAGTTGTAACATTCTCCTTTGAGTTGGGAAGCGAGCTTAATAGCCAGGGGCCGAGAAATGGCAGGCTCTCAACGGCCCATCACCGATGCTCTGATCGCAGCGGTCAAACCAGCCGTAGTGTAATCCTTGGCCTCAACGGCCGGCTTGTGACCACATTCTTGCAACACTTGGGAAGTGACCGGACTAATGCTCGCGAGACGGACCTTACGTAATTGCTCGCCAAACAGGCTCACCAATGAACGGGCAATCGACGAACTCGTTACCGTCATCCAGTCGATTTGATCCTCGGCCAATGCTGCAGCAACGTTCGGATCCGGCGCGAGAACATCACGACTCTCGTAGAGAACAATCTGATTGACCTTTCCGCCGGCAGCAGACAATTGTTCAGCCAATATTTCCCGGCCACGAGAGGCCCTCGCAAGGAGAAATCGCTGACCTTTCGCTTTCCCGATAAGTTTTCCGGCCAATGCTTCCGCACGGTACTCTGCGGGCACAATATCGGCTGAAAGGTGGTAGTTTGAAAGGGCTTCGGCCGTACTCGGTCCGATTGCTGCTAGACGAATTCCCCCAAGCCTCCGCAGGTCTCCATGCGAAAGACAAAGCCGATCCAAAAAAGCCCGGACACCATTGGCACTCGAAAAGACCAACCAATCATACTCCTCAAGAGACTTCAGTGCTGCATCGACAGGAGTCCAGTCTTGGGGTGGCGCGATCTCGATGGCTGGCTGGATAAGGCAGCCAGCGCCAAGTTCGGTAAGGGATCGACACATCTCATAGGACTGCTGGTGAGGACGGGTGATTAGAATTGTCTGACCAATCAGCGGTTTTCGTTCAAACCACGATACCGCTGGAGATGCGGCGGAAGTATTACCAATAACGATCACCGCAGGTGGGCGCATCTGCCTACGAACCAATTCTTCCGCAACCGATTCGAGCCGGCAAGGGATGACCTGTTGATCATTCCAGGAACAACGATGGATAATGGTTGCCGCCGCTTTTCGATCACGACCTGCTTCAATCAGTTTTTGTGTCCATTGGGGTGCGGTAGTAACGCCCATATAGAAAATCAGGGTGCCTGGGAAAGCTGCCAACGCAGCGTAGTCCAATTTTGAACCCTCACCGCTGTCTTTCTCCTGTCCGGTTACCATCGCCACCGCTGAAGCATGGTCGCGGTTGGTGACAGAAATACCCGCGTAACTGGGGGCGGCAAAGGATGCCGTGATGCCGGGTACAATTTCCCAAAGGACACCTGCTGCATCGAGTGCATCCGTTTCCTCCGCAACGCGAGCAAAAACCGCCGGATCTCCCGCCTTAAGGCGTACAACTATTTTTCCAGCTACGGCGAGATCAATCATTTTTTGATTGATTTCCTCCTGGGATAATAATCGCCCCTTGCCGTGGCGACCCAAACAGATTGTTTCTGTATCTCCCTGAACAAACTGAAGAATCAGCGGATTGACAAGAAAGTCATAAAGTACCACGTCCGCGCGACGGAGCAATGCACCACCTCGCATCGTGATGAGGCCCGGATCGCCTGGGCCTGCACCAACAAGATAAACGCAACCAACACCCTTGCTATTCTCTAACACCTTTTCGGTACACTCCCGACGTTATTGTTTTGAGCTATGATCCTGCTAGAATTATAAAGCTTCCTGACGCAATTATCAGACCGCCCCTTAAATTCGGATATACCTTGAAACGCCACTTAGGGCCAAGTAATGGCTGAAAAAGATAACGCCGAGAAAAAGAAGGGCGAAACAGAGCCGGAGGCATCTGAAAAGGACAATGCGCTCGCACTCAAACCGGTCTCTCCGGTCCAACGCAAACGACTGCAGAAATGCTTCGAACACGGAAGTATGCTCTCGGCAAAAGGGGAGTTTGATTACGCCGACCAGATGTTCCGTCAGTGTGTCGCTGGGGATCCTGGAAATCTAATTTACACACAGAATCTTCTCACTAATCTGAAGAAAAAATACAACAACAACAAAAAGGGCGGTAAGCTTTCAGGCATTAGAGGTGCAAAAGCGAAAGCGGGGAAAAAAAAGGCTCAGCGCAAAAAGGACTGGGCTGGTGTCATCAAGTCGGGTCTGGAATATCTGCATCACAACCCTTGGGATAGTTCCACTCTCACCGATATGGCCAAGGCCTGTTCTGAACTGGAAATAGCGGATTGCCAGATCGAATATTTGAAGATGGCGATCGAGGGGAATCCCAAAGATATGGCACTCAATCGCGTGGCTGCTGATGGGTTCGCCAATGTTGCCCAGTTTGATGAGGCATTGTCCTGTTTGGAGCGTATTTTGGCACAAAACCCGAATGATCAGGACCTTGCTCGGGAAATCAACCAACTCACCGTTAACAAAACCATTCATAAAGGTGGCTATGAGCAGGCAGAATCTTCTTTGGACGTAAGCGTCGAGAAACAAGCCAAGGATAAGTTGACGGGCGGGACCATGGAATTGACTGAGGAGCAGAGGTTGCGTCGTGAAATTCGGCGGCATCCAGAAGAGGTGACCAATTACATTAATTTATCCAATTACTTTTTCAAACTGGAGGATTTTGAGGCCGCTGAACAGGTAATGGGTGAAAGCGTGGATGCAACCGGGGCTATTCGGGCCACCGAAGAATTGGAAGACATCCAATTGCATCGCACTCGACTGGAGATTGTTCGGGCAAAACAACGTGCGGTCGGCTCAAAGCGGGCTGAGGACATCGACTTATACAAACGAATGAAGGACGAATTGAATAAACGCGAATTGATTGTTTTTGCAGCGCGAGCCGACCGCTATCCTGGCAATACAAAAATAAAGTTCGATTTAGGAGTTCGGCTTAAGAGGACCGGCAATTACGAGGAGGCAATTAAAGAATTTCAACAGGCGCGTAATGATGTGGACCGATCTGCCGCAGCCAGCCTGGAAACCGGAGAATGCTTCCAGCAGATCAAACAATACCGATTAGCGATGACTGCGTATGAGGAATCCATCAAGAATTGTAATGCAGGTGATGGAGAGGTTAAAAAGCTGGCACTCTACCGCGCTGGATGGCTGAGCGAAAAGTTACAAGACTATCAAAATGCAGAAAAGTATTTTTCGCAACTTGCTGGCATCGACTTCGGATTCCGGGATGTTGCCGAAATGCTCAATCAGGTCTCAAAGAAAACAGCGACTGATAATTTATCTGAGGGCTAGACAGATATCTCGAAGAGATAAAGCGGGGCAGAGATAAAGCGGGGCACAGTCCACAAGGTGGCATTCGACGCCATGGCATCTTGATAAAAATGCTCTCTCCGGGTTCTGTCTCCGTTTGGATTTTTCGTTAATTCGATCCCTCCTCTAGTGCATGACGCCATAATTCCGTGTTGGGGCGACTGGACAGGACCACCCGAAAAGGTCATAAATGAGCGTTCCTCGGCGGAGGGTTGTACCACCCCCAGTTTTAGCTGACCGTTGTGTTGCAAGCAAAACAAACTTCAGATTGAATCGATTATGCCCAACAACAAAAGTACTGAAAAACGTCTGCGACAAAACAAAAAACGCCGGCAACGCAATAAAGCAATCAAGACCTCATTGCGAAGCAATCTACGCAAGGTCGATATCGCAGTGACCGATGGAGACGTAGAATCGACTGAGTCGGCGTTTTGCAATGTTGCCAGACAACTTGATCGGGTGGCATCTAAAAAGATAATCCACCCGAACAAGGCCGCGCGTCTGAAATCGCGGATGTCATCCAAGCTCAAGGCGTTAAGGGCGGGCAACTGAGTGACTGGAAACAGTAATCGGTACTCCACTCGCTCAGGATCATAGACACACAAGCTGTCTGATGCTCCGCCGTGTTTTCAGTGGTGGGTATTCTGCGGGCGACTACAAACGTTAGTTTTCTTCGTGTTGTCCTCGGGTATTGTCACGACCAAGGTGATGTCGCAAGAAGGTCGCCCGTGCAATATTACGGTCAGCCGTATCCAACACTTTGCCGCTGATTTTCTGCAAATGAGCTGGCTGCGTTTGAATAAACAACTCGTTAACCTGTCCCATTGCCAACTCTGGGAGCAATCTCAGTTCGACGCCCATCCGGATACTGGACAGTAAATGCATCGTCTCTTCGCTACTTATTGTCTGAGCCGTGGAAAGAATCCCGTAAGCACGACTAACCCGATCGTGCAAATTCTCGTGACCTTCTCGCTGCAGAAAATCACGTGCTCGACGTTCATAATCAATGAGAACAGGTACAACGTCCGCTACTTGCTTGATCAACTCTTCCTCACTTTTTCCAAGCGTAATCTGGTTGCTGATCTGGTAAAAATCCCCCATCGCCTGCGAGCCTTCACCATAAAGTCCTCGGACCGCCAAGCTAATCTTATGTAGGCTGCGGAAGACCTTCTCAATCTGCCGAGTAATGACCAGAGCCGGGAGATGCAACATCACACTCACCCGAATCCCTGTGCCCACATTCGTCGGACAGGCCGTCAGATAACCCAGTCTCGCATCAAAGGCATATGAGATTTTTTCTTCAAGGCGATCATCAATGCTGTTGATTCGCTCCCAAGCAGCATCAAGATCAAAGCCGCTATGCATGACCTGAATACGAAGATGATCTTCCTCGTTAATCATCAGGCTCATGCGCTCGCCAGTATCAATAGCAACCCCGCGGGCTCCTTCACTATCTGCATGTTCCCGACTAATTAATTGCCGCTCCACCAGAAACTGACGACCAAGACTATCTAATTCGTTCACATCCAGATACGAGAGACCCGCTTGTTGATTCGTGTCGAGCACATTTTTGCGCAGGGATTTCTCAATTTCAGTTCGATCTAGGTCCGTTGCCTTGCCGACAAACGGATAATCGGCCAAGTTGCGGGCTAAGCGAATACGACTACTGACAACGATATCTGAGTCCGGACCAACGCCCTTGAGCCACTCACCACTCTTGCCAGCCAGTTCATCAAGATTCACCTAAACTACTCTCCACTCGCTTCGTTCTCGATTTGGCGAATTTCATCTCGCAACTCAGAAGCCCTCTCGTATTGTTCCTGGGCTACCGCATCCTTCATTTCTCGCCTGAGTCGGATCATTTCCGTTTGTCGTGCGACTAGGCCTGGCGATCGCTTTGGACACTTGCCAACGTGGTCGGTTGCACCATGGATGTTTAATAACAACTGCTCCAGTTCGGAAGTGAAACAGGTGTAGTCGTGAGGACAGCCAAAACGGCCTTGACTGCGAAACTCGTAAAACGTGATGCCACAGACTGGACAGGACTGCTGGTCCAGTTTGGACAGATCTTCAGCAGTTTGTCCCACCGCCAATTGGTGGGCAAGAACACCCGCCAAATTTGGTGATTGTGCCGGAGTGTCTTCCTCATGTTGCAAATATGCGTGGGCATGATCTTTACAAAGGTGTACCTCGTGGGGTTTACCTTCCGCCAACTCGGTAATATGAAATGTCGCCATCTTTTCGCACTCTTGGCACTTCATAATCTTCAGCAATAATCAAAGGTGTTCCACTGTATAGTGACCGGACCGCAAGCAGGCAGATCACTATAAGCCCAAAAAACGATACGTCCAAAAAACGATCTGCAATCTGTGGCGAGCAATAAGCACGACCACCATCTAAATCATTATAGATAGTAACCGAGGAAACAACCGTCTGGACACCGAGCGATGGATCGACCGTGACGTACAGGACCAAACACTGTAACTTACTGGCCAACACCGACTTGGCAACAGGATTCTAGCACTCGTTCGAGGGGTGTCAATATTGACAAGTAACCAATTGTTTTTGCACAGGGACAATTGGGCTGCTATCAGATTCCGGATGTTCTCGCCTGTCTTTTACGATTAGGATCATCATTCTCTCGATGAATATATAATAACTTGCTGAGAATCCGTTAAACTTTTCAATCGTTGGAATATTGCGACATCGATATTCGGATTTCTGGTAAATTGCCAATCCACTGTTGGTAATGAACAAATAAGAACATGCAGCACCTACCCGAATTCAAAACGTTTTCCAATGCAGCAGAGGGTGTCGATCTGGTACCTGTTTACCGTCGTTTAGTAAGCGACTCGCTCACGCCAGTTAGCGCTTTCCATAAAATAGATACCGGAGGTTGTTCTTGTCTCTTCGAGAGCGTCATCGGCGGGGAACGTGTTGGTCGCTATAGTTTTTTAGCGGTGGAACCATACAAGACTCTTGAAGCATTTCATGACCAAGTAACCATCACCACTTCGGAGGGAAGTGAATATTTTCAATCGGATGATCCGCTTGCAGAACTTGAGCGCCTTGTGCATGGCGTACGAGCGGCAAGTTTTGAAGATCTGCCACCGTTTACCAGCGGCGCTGTGGGGTATGCTGGCTATGACGTTGTCCGCTATAGCGAACATTTATCAAATGCTCCAGACGACGATCGCCAACTGCCGGATCTTTCCTTTTCATTTTATGACCATATGGTGGTTTTCGATCACATAACAAAAACGATCGTTGTGGTTGCGATGGCACATGTCGCGCAAGGAGATCTAGAGGCAGCCTATCATGATGCATGCCAACGGGTCGATGCACTGGTAGAACAATTATCCGAAGAAAAAGCGCCTCTCCAAGTGGCCGATATTGATACCAACGGCGAAGTCGCTATTTCATATCACTCTAATTTTAGTCGCAATGATTTCGAAAATGCCGTACGACAATGTGTAGATTACATTCGGGCGGGTGATATTTTTCAGGTCGTCATCAGCCAGCGACTCGATCTGCCCATCACCGCACATCCATTTGAGATTTATCGTACGCTGCGAGTCGTCAATCCCAGTCCCTTTATGTTCTATCTGCGATCCTCCAACGTTGTCTTGGTGGGAAGTTCGCCGGAGGTGATGGTCCGCGTCGAGGGGGGAACCGTTACCGTTCGACCACTAGCAGGCACACGGCCTCGTGGGACTACAGAAGAGGAGGATCAACAACTGGCTGATGATCTTCTCGACGACCCCAAGGAACGGGCCGAACACATTATGCTAGTGGACCTTGGACGGAACGATGTGGGACGCATTGCCCGATACCGCTCGGTCACTCTCAGTGACACGATGACCATTGAGCGGTACAGCCACGTCATGCACATTACCTCCAATGTCAGCGGAAAACTCAAGGAAGGAAAAACTGCTTTTGATGCGCTGCGAGCCTGCTTGCCAGCGGGTACTGTTTCCGGGGCACCCAAAGTCCGCGCGATGGAAATCATTGATGAACTCGAACCGCATCGCCGTGGGCCTTATGCGGGAGCCGTTGGCTATGTCGATTTCGGTGGCAATATGGATACCTGTATTGCACTACGAACCTTAGTCATCAAGGACAATCGAGCCTACGTCCAAGCTGGGGCCGGCATTGTCGCAGACAGTCTTCCCGAGAATGAATACCAGGAAACATTAAACAAGGCCCGCGGATTGCTCAAAGCAATTGAAATCACCGAGCGACGTGAATCGGAACGATGCAATAATCCAACGACTCGCGACTGAAAAGCACAAACGGGCAACAGATCAATCGTGGCCGTGTTGTTGGCAGTGTCCTGTTGTTGGCAGTGTCCTGTTGTTGGCAGTGTCCTGTTGTTGAGCGGTATCCTTTAGTGGCCGCTTCTATAGGCTATTTTCCTCCCGCAAAGGCATTTCGCGCCGCCTGTATTGTCTCGTCGATATCTTCTTCGGTATGTGCCGCTGAAACAAAAAGTGCCTCGTACTGGCTGCATGGCAGATAGATTCCGCGATCGAGCATCGCTTGGAAAAACGTCGCGAAGCATTCGGTATCACATTTTTCAGCGACCGACCAGTCGGTCACTTTCTCGGAGTTAAAAAACAGGGTCATCATACTGCCGATGCGAGTCACGCTGTGGGGGATGCTTCCGGCTGCCTCACTCAAACCGGCCGCCAACCGAGCCCCCAGCACTTCGAGTCGCTCGTAAAGCGCCGGATCGGCCAATTGCCGCAGTGTCGCAATTCCCGCCGCAGTGGCTAAGGGATTGCCACTGAGTGTTCCCGCCTGAAAAACACTTCCCACTGGCAGGACATGATCCATCACCTCCTTGCGGCCCCCATAAGCGCCCACCGGAAGACCACCACCAACAATCTTGCCCAATGTTGTTAGATCGGGTGTGATGCCTTGCAGCGATTGAGCGCCACCGTAGGCCACACGGAAACCGGTCATCACTTCGTCATAGATCAGGAGGGCGCCATGCTGCTCCGTTTGCTCTCGGAGAGACCTAAGAAACAGCTCCGTGGGGACAACACAACCCATATTGCCCACAACCGGTTCAAGAATCACCGCCGCAATCTGTTCGGACTGAGCCGCAAACACCTCCTCAAGACCCGCCACATCGTTGTAGGCAAGAACAATGGTGTCGGCAGCCGCGCCAGGGGTAACACCCGGTGAATTGGGAACCGACAACGTTGCCGCACTGCTACCGGCCGCCACAAGAAGACTGTCTACATGCCCATGGTAATTGCCGGCAAACTTGACAATTTGAGAGCGCCCCGTATATCCTCTCGCCAAACGAATCGCACTCATCGTCGCTTCGGTACCGGAATTGACTAGGCGGACTTTCTCAATGGAGGGTACTGCAGAGATAATCAACTCGGCCAAATCACTTTCCGCCTCGGTTGGCGCACCAAAACTGGTGCCCTGCCGAGCCGCCGCCTCCACGGCCGCGACGATCTCGGCCTGCGCATGCCCCAAAATCATTGGCCCCCAGGAACCGATGTAGTCAATGTATCGCTTGCCATCCAAGTCATACAGGTAAGCCCCCTCGGCACGCTCGATAAACCGGGGCGTACCTCCAACGGCCCCAAACGCCCTTGCAGGACTGTTTACCCCACCCGGCATCAATTGGAGTGCACGATCAAATGCCGCCATGCTTTTAGTTGTATTTTTCACATTCATCAAATTGTTTCCGATCGCTGTAGGGCTGTCCTGGGGCGCCCTTCGACCCTCTTGAGCTACGCTTCAAACCGCCCTGCCATTCTAGGCAATTCGATTCGAGAGCGGCAGTGCGTATTCGACTGCCTCTCCGCCCGCCGCTTTTCTGTCGCATCGGTTTCCTTTAGAATTGCTCTCTCCCATCTCTCTCCATTCTGATGGAATTCGCGGCATGGCCAAGTCAACTTACAAGGATGCAGGCGTCGACCTGGATCTCTACCGCAAGTCGATGGCCAAGCTGCCGCACCACCTGCACCGCACCTTTACTCCCCGGGTCATCGGTGTTGATGGAGGATTTGCCGGATTATTCCAACTCGATTTTTCAAACCAACTTTTTGCTCGCAACTACAAGGACCCTATCCTTGTCTCATGCACCGATGGGGTTGGCACCAAGCTAAAAGTGGCCCATCAAATGGATCGGCACAACACCGTGGGAATCGATTTGGTGGCGATGAGTGTTAATGATGCCATCTGCTGCGGAGCTGAGCCACTGTTTTTCCTCGACTACGTCGCGATGTCCCACGATGATCCTGATCGTCTGGAACAAATTGTTCGGGGCATCTCTGATGGTTGCTTGATGGCGAACTGCTCACTGCTCGGTGGCGAAACCGCCATCATGCCGGACCTTTACGCTCCGGGTGACTACGATTTGGCAGGATTTTGCGTGGGTGTTGTCGAGCGGAATGCATTACTCGACGGTAGTGCAATCGCTCCGGGAGATCTCATATTGGGGCTTGCATCCTCGGGATTGCATTCCAATGGCTACAGTCTTGCCAGGAAAGTGGTTTTTGAAGAAGCAGACATGGCAGCAGCAGACAGAGTTGACCAACTCGATGCAACGGTAGGGGATGTGCTTTTAGAACCAACTCGAATCTACTTCAAACCAGTACAGAGCATTTTCACGCACTACAAAGTCAAACATGTCGTTCACGGTATTGCCCACATTACCGGCGGAGGGCTCCATGAGAACCTGGAGCGAATTCTGCCCGCCACAGCACATGCAGTTGTTGATCGGGACAGTTGGGCCATTCCACCCGTTTTCGACTGGATTCAAGGCCTTGGAGATATCGATCAGGAGGAAATGGAACGCGTCTTTAACATGGGACTCGGACTGGTTATGGTTATCAGCCCCTTTTACGCCGAGAGCATCCGCAGCCAATTATCCGAACAGGAGATCGAAAGCTGGATCATCGGCGAAATTATCGATGGCCCGCGCGGCGTTTCCTGGAAGCCGGAATGAACCCACCCAACAATTGCACGTCATCTGATCGCCCGTTTTCCAAATCTGTAATGAAATTCCCGAGCCACCTTAAACATTCTACCTGTTAGGCCTTCCCGTGGCACAAATCGTTTCTCAAAAAAATCGTGGCGTTGTCGTTGTCTATATCAACGAATCCAAACTTCTCGACGAACGACTCATCAATGAAGTGGGGGTAGCATTAATCGCAGCATTGAATACGGTTGAAAATGAAATGCTTTTGGTTAATTTTCAAGGTGTGCGTTTTATGAGCTCGTCAATGATCGGCAGGATTGTCACGCTCTACAAGAAATGCAAGGCGGATAAAATCAATCTCAAGTTATCCAATATTTCTGATGAGATTATGGAGGTGTTTACGTTAATGAATCTCCATAAGCTCTTGAGTATCTGCGCAGATGAATCGGATGCGATGGTCGCTTTTGAAAAAGATGGCTGGCTGAAATGACAAACGGCAAGCGATCACTTTAGATTGCCCGACAACAGATTGTCCGACAACCGTGAATTGTGATTTTGATCTATTTTTCTGTACATCCTCATGCAAAATATCTGCTGCAGGATGAGGAGCAGATACGTGGCAAAGAAAACCCGGTAAAATAGACTTTGTCATGAGTGGAGAATCAACAACTGCATCTGAGCGGGTCGGGCCGCCGCCACAACATTCCGCCGACGAGATCCAATGGACCTGCCGGAAAGCGGTTCTTGGGAACGGCAATCTCTACCCTCTCCTGGGATCTATTTTGCTCGTTGCCGGTTTGGTCGCCCTCATAACCGGCAAGGAGTATCTGGCAGTGTTTGCCGGTGCAGCGATCGCAGCAGTCTGCTGGCGAGAATGGCTGCCGGTAAGCTACCAGGTGGACCAAGACGGAATCCGGCAGACGGTATTGCGGATCAGCCGTTTCAAACCGTGGGCTTTAATCGCAAGCATCCAATTCCATCGCAATGCAATGGAACTGCAAATGCGGCCTCTGAAGTGGAAAAAACGATCCGAAAGGCCCATTTGGATCCCCATGGGTGAGCAGCACCTCGAGATCCGCGAGCGACTGAGAACTTTGGTGCCTCATCTAATCTGGGATCATCCTGAAGACGATTCAAAAATCCCATCGCCAGAAAAATAATCGAGTACCACAATCGCCGGAAACAATCCTCTGCATGGACCCGAAAACATCAAGCCGGGTCGTGAGCGATATCGGCCTTTTGATTCGCGGCTGCCAACGAGGCTTGATAGCGTTCCTCATCCCAGGCAAAGTGGCAGGCAACACGATGATCTTCACCCGCCAGTTGGGGCACCTGTTGTTGGCAGTCCATAGCTTTCATCAGACAGCGGTCCACAAATTTGCATCCTGGATATATTGCGTCCGGGGAGGGCACCTCTCCAGCAAGTACGATCCGCTGCCGGTGTCGCTCAGAGCGAGGGTCTGGCAACGGCACGCTCGAAAGGAGGGCTCTGGTATAGGGATGGCGAGGATTGGCGTAAAGCATCTCAGCATCGGCTTCCTCAACCAGTCGGCCCAAATACATCACACCGACCCGATTCGCAATATGGCGAACCACAGCCAGATCGTGTGCAATAAACAGATAGGCAAGGCCCAATTGCTGTTGGAGATCCATCAACAAATTAATCACCTGAGCCTGAATCGAGACATCGAGTGCCGAAACGGGTTCATCGCAAATAATGAGGCGCGGTTTAACAGCCAGTGCCCGAGCAATTCCAATCCGCTGCCGTTGCCCCCCAGAAAATTCATGGGGATAACGATTCAAGAAGCGTGGATTTAAACCAACCAGCTCCAAAAGCCGCATCGCCTCCAACTGGCGATCCTTCCTGTCATGGAGGCGGAAGATCTGCATCGGTTCAGTAATAATCTGCGAGACCGTCATGCGTGGATTTAAGGATGCAAAGGGGTCCTGAAATATCATCTGCATCTGTTGACGAAAGGGTCGCATCTCGGACGCTTTGAGAGAATCAATCCGTCGGCCCTCATAGAAAATTTCCCCCGCAGACGTTGGCACGAGCCGGAGAATGGCACGTGCCAGCGTTGATTTGCCACAGCCCGATTCGCCCACCAGCCCTAGCGTCTCCCCTTCAGCAAGTGAAAAACTAAGCCCATCGACCGCACGAATCGTAGCGGGCGCGGAACCAAAGCTCCGCCGCTGTAGAGGAAAATGGACTGCCAAGTTCCGCACTTCCAGCAAAGCCGGATGGGGAGAGGCAGCGGTCCCTGCTAAAGACTCAGGCATGGGGATCCTTCAGTGGGCTTTCTTTCGTGATATCTACAAAACAGGCAAAGCGGTCCGCATCCTCAGAGTCCTGCAACTGCGGCGATTGCTGCCGACATTCTGGCGTTGCATACCCGCAACGGGGCTCAAACGCACAGCCGATCGGCAGATGTGCCAAATCGGGAGGTTGTCCGTCAATGGTCGCCAGACGCGCACTTGTCGCTTGCGTCAGTCGTGGGACCGATTTCAGGAGTCCCAGGGTATAGGGATGGCGAGGATTGGCAAAGAGTGCAT
>MPMD02405931.1_pt1 | contig 17492 bp, 14 predicted proteins | sample 1617291 | NCBI WGS metagenome assembly MPMD02 (sample SAMN05944810, study PRJNA350692) | marine metagenome | biome: marine; feature: ODZ; material: water; isolation source: 120 m water sample filtered on 30 um supor filter | place: Pacific Ocean | collected 2012-04-09 | depth 120m m | reverse complement strand
TGCCGGGATGCAGCTTCCGTGACTTGTCCGGTCGGTCATACAGGCCACGCTCGAGTCGATATGTGGCGCGCGGCTTGGCCAATTCGTGCAGCACCATCACTGTGTTGGTTGCGCCCGGCTGCGGACGCGGCACGGAGGTTTGTACCACCTTGATTTTCATCGGCTCCGGCACGACGAACTCCGCTTCTGCCTTCGAAAGGTTCGGCCAACTTTTTGGCACCCGGATGAAGGGCGGACTGTTGCCGTTGTTGGGCCCGAGGCCGGCCTCGTCAATGTTGTTGAAGAAGGCGAACAGGCGGTAAAAATCGTCCTGCGAGACGGGATCATACTTGTGATCGTGGCAACGTGAACAGTTGAGCGTGAGCCCAAGGAACATCGTGCCCATCGTCTCGACGCGGTCGGCCACGTATTCGACGATCCATTCGTCCGGGATCGAGCCACCCTCGGAGTTGATGCGGTGGTTGCGGTTGAAACCGGTGGCCACTTGCGTGAAAAAATCGCGGTCCGGCAGCAGGTCACCCGCCATTTGCTCGGTCACGAATCGGTCAAATGGCATATTATCGTTGAGCGCTTTGATGAGCCAGTCGCGCCACACCCACATGTAACGCAGTCGGTCGTTTTGGTAGCCATCGGTGTCGGCGTAGCGCGATGCCTCCATCCAGCCCAGCGCCATGTGCTCACCGTATCGCGGCGTGTCGAGCAGTCGGTCCACCGCCTTTGCGTAGGCGTTGGGCGAGTCGTCGGCCAAGAAGGTGTCGAGTTCCCCGAACGTGGGCGGCAGACCAGTGAGATCGAGCGTCACGCGCCGTAGCAGGGTGGCCTTGTCTGCTTCCGGGGTTGGTGTGAGCCTCCCGCGCTCGAGCCGCGCCAGCACGAAGTGGTCGATGCCGTTGCGCGGCCAGCCGGCGTCCCGCACTTTTGCCAGGCGCGGCTGCTTGGGCGTAACAAAAGCCCAGTGCCGGTCGTCGTTTGGCCAAGCGGCCCCGGCTCGGAGCCACTGCACGAGCTTGGCGCGATCTGTATCTCGCAACTGGCGATTGGAGTCCGCCGGTGGCATGCGATCCTCCGGATCGTCGCTTGTGAGCCGCCGCAGCATTTCGCCGTCGGAGAGCACGCCGGCCTCCAGCGCCGCCGCGCGCTTGTCGAGCCGAAGCTTGGCCTTGCGAACCCTGGCATCGGGGCCGTGGCAATCGTAGCACGCGCCGGAAAGCACCGGTCGGATGTGTTCCTCGAAATCCAACTCCGCCCCCTGTGTCAGGCAGGCGAGGAGGAACAGAAGCAAAATGGAGATTGCTCGCGCCATTTTCTGAATACGCTTTATAGCAGGCGTGGTCGGATTTGTCACGCCAAGAACCGACTCGGACCGTGCTTCGACCGGTCGTTGCGTTACCGGAGAATTATGGGTACAACGCCGCATGCGATTTTTCATGCCACTGATGGCGTGTTGCGCTCTGTTGCGGGCAGAGCAGCCGAATATCCTCTGGATCACCGCTGAGGACATGAGCGCAACGCTCGGTTGCTACGGCGACGAGTACACCACGACGCCGAACATCGATCGCCTTGCCAAGCGGAGCGTGCGCTACACGCGAGCATTTGCCAGCGCGCCGGTATGCTCACCTTCGCGGTTTTGCCTCATCACCGGTTGCTACCCGACCTCGCACAGCACGCAGCAAATGCGCTCCGGTTTTGCGATCCCGCAGGGGATGCGAGGCTTCCCGGCGTTGCTGCGGGCGCGCGGGTACTACACGACTAACAACGTGAAGACCGACTACAACACCGGCAACTACGCGGATATCATAAAACATTCGTGGAACGAAAGCAGCGCCACGGCGCATTGGCGAAAGCGGCCAGACAAGGTGCAGCCGTTCTTCAGCGTGTTCAATCTGATGACCTCGCACCAGAGTCGCACGATGGTGTGGCCATACGCACGTTTTCAAAAAGAGGTGCAGAGCAAGCTTTCGGCAGGCGAAATTCACGAGCCGGCGAAGGCGCCCTTGCCGGTGTATTATCCGGACACGCCGCTGGTCCGGCGCGAGGTGGCGCGTTATTACGATTGCGTCACCGCGATGGACAAGGAGGTTGGTGCCATCCTGCAACAGCTCGAGGATGACGGTCTCGCCGAGAACACCATTGTGTTTTTCTTCAGCGACCACGGCAGCGGCATGCCCCGCCACAAGCGCGCGCTGCTGGACAGCGGCATGCACGTGCCGCTGATGATTCGATTCCCCGAAAAGTGGCAGCACCTCGCCCCCGGCAAGCCAGGCACCACTACCGCCCGTCTCGTGAGTTTTGTCGATTACGCGCCCACCGTGTTAAGCCTCACCGGCACAGTGATCCCGAAGGCCATGCAGGGCAAACCGTTTCTCGGTGGCGAAACGGTTGAGGCGCGCCGCTACGTGTACGGCCATCGTGATCGCGTTGATGAAGTGCGCGACCTCGCCCGCTCCGTGCGCGACCACCGCTACTTGTACATTCGCAACTACATGCCGCACCTTGGCTACAACCAGCCCACCGCCTGGCCGGACAACGGCGAGATCCGCCACGAGTTTTACCGCTTGGCCAAGCGCGAGAAAATGACCGACGCCCAGTGGCATTTCGCTGGCCCAACGCGTCCGGTGGAGGAACTGTATGACTGCCAGGCCGACCCGCAGAACCTGAACAATCTAGCCAAGTCGGGAAAACATAGGAAAATCCTTAAACGTCTCCGCGCGGAGCACCTTCGTCACATCGCGGTTACAGCCGACCTTGGCTTTCTGCCGGAGAGCGAGGCGTGGGAACTGTTCGCCAAGCAAACCGGCTGGGAGCTTGGCCAGGCAGGCAGGGTGCCGTTAGCCGGCATCCACCAAGCCGCTGTCCAAGTCGGCATTGCGAGCGAGCGAGTGTTTTTGAAAAACCTGGATTCTGACAATCCGACCATCCGTTACTGGGGCGCGATTGGGCTGGCCGTGAGTCCGGAAATCTCCGGCTTGGCCAAGCGCAAATTACGACGAAAGACCAGTGATCCATCACCAGCCGCGCGGATTGAGATCGCCAACGCCCTCGCAACTCACGGCGACATTTCAAACGCACTGCCCGCATTGATCGACGCGACGCAACACGAAAATCTCATTGTCGTAACCCATGCCTCCCGGATCATCGAGTTGCTCGGTAAAAAGGCGAAGAGTGCAAAACATGCAATTGAAGAAGCCCTCAAACGCGCTGACAAAATCCGTCCGCCGGATACACCGGCGACCGTCGTCCTGCCAGGTGACAAGGATTTGGCCATGTTCGTTTCCTTTTCCTGTCGTGCCTTTTTGAACAAGCTGGACGAGTAACCCAATGCTCAGGTTACTAATAATTACCTCCACAGGAGTTGCTTTTTTATTCGCTGGGGATCTCTTCGGAGCACTTCAACCCGCTAAAATTTTCTCCGACAATATGGTGTTACAGCAGGGGATGTCGGTACCGGTTTGGGGAAGTGCTGATATCGGAGCCAATGTTGTCGTTGAGTTTGCGGGGCAACGTGCTGAGACAAAGGTGGACAATGACGGACGGTGGATGTTGGGGTTTGAGTCATTAAGCGCGAGTGCAGAAGGACGCCCGCTCTCAATTCGGAGCGGCAACGAACGTCTGCTTTTTAAAAATGTCGTGGTGGGGGATGTGTGGTTTTCCGGTGGACAATCAAATATGGGGTATAGTGCAGGCAGCATGGCCAAGCGATTGGCCAAGGGGAAGGCGTTGGTCGATGCAGCAGATTATCCGGGCATCCGGTTTCGGAAAGTGAATGAGAAAAACATGCCAATGCCGCAGAAGGATTTGAAAGGCGGGAGTTGGTTCGTGTGCACGCCGAATTCGGTGAAGGTTTTTTCAGCGGTTGGATTTGTCTTCGCCCGAAGATTGCACGAGAAAATTAAAGTGCCGATTGGCATCATTGATTGCTCCTGGGGCGGCACGCCGATTGAGCCTTACATTCCTGCTGAGGCGTTTACCGGGCATCCTACCTTGGAGCGCCTAGCCAAGTTGTCGGAGACGAGGGACTTTGAGGCTATCAAGGCCATGCGGGGCGGGACGTTTGTTCGCAGTGACGCTTGGCTCGTCGGGGCAATCTACAACGCTCGAATCGCTCCAGTTGTTCCGTATGCGATTCGCGGTGCCATTTGGTATCAAGCGGAGTCCAACTGCGGCACTGGTGAAGACCCCCGTGATTATGCCCACAAAATGCGTGCGCTTATTCAAGGCTGGCGAGGTGCTTGGGAGCGTCCGGATTTGCCATTTTATTATGTGCAGCTTCCCCAGTGGCGTAGCTACGCATGGACGTATGCCCGCGAGGAACAACGGCGCGCGATGGATGTGCCGAACACAGGCATGGCGGTAACAATCGATTTGGATTTTAGCGACGACATTCATCCTCCAAATAAAATCGATGTTGGGGAGCGCCTGGCCCGCTGGCCGCTGGCCAAGGTTTACAGATATTCCACGCCTTATAGTGGACCGACATTTCGATCTGTGAAGCGTGCCGGGAATGTTTTGTCTGTGATGTTCAATAATGTGGATGGAGGATTGATTGTTGGCCAGGCGGGCGTAGGTCAGGTGATGGAGATCAAAGGAGGTAAATTATTTGGATTTGAATTGGCCGATGTAAGGGGGAGGTGGCATGCAGCAAATGCGGTTATTCGTGGTAACACGGTTGCTGTCAGTAGCGCTGAATTGAGCGAACCCAGATCGGTTCGGTACGCTTGCCATCCACAAGCACCAGAAGGCAGGCAGTGGAATCTTTACAACGGAGCCAAACTTCCGGCCTCCCCGTTTTGCTCCGATTGGAGCCTGATGCCGTACGACCCCAGACAAAACCAAATGCCGCAATAAAAAACGAGTAATGGTCGTTTGATAAAGATTGGTCAGGCGCTTGACTCAGCGTTCGCTGATCGTCTGGAACTTGAGATCGTCAGGGCCGTCATAAACGCCCCTTGGGCGGATGAGACGGTTGTCGGCCAGTTGCTCGAGCACATGCGCGGTCCAACCGGCCGTGCGCGCGATCGCAAAAAGCGGCGTGAACAGGTCGATCGGGATGCCGAGCGAGTAGTACACGGTCGCCGAGTAGAAATCGACGTTCGGGTAGAGGTTCTTTTCGCGCTGCATGATTTCGGCAATGCGCTCGCTCATATCGAGCCACTTGGTTTCGCCGAGCTTGGCACCGAGTTGCTGGGCCATTCGCTGCAGGTGCGGCGCGCGCGGATCGAGCACCTTGTACACACGGTGGCCGATGCCCATGATCTTCTTTTTGTTCTTGAGGCAGTCGGCGACGAAGTCGTCCACTTTGTCTAGGTCGCCAATCTCCTGCAGCATCTTGATGACGCCCTCGTTGGCGCCGCCGTGCAGCGGGCCCTTGAGCGTGCCGATGGCGGAGGTAATCGCGGAGTACATGCCGCTTAGGGTGGCAATGGTGACGCGCGCCGAGAAGGTCGAGGCGTTCATGCCGTGGTCGGCGTGCAGGATGTAGCACATGTCGATTGTCTTTTCCTTTTCCTCGATCGGCTTTTCACCGTCGATGAGGTACAGGAAATTCGCCGCCTCGCCAAGGGACGAGTCGGAATCGGGCAACGGCTTGTCCTGCCGGGCCAAATGGAAGTAGGCCGTGATCACCGGCACCTGTGCGATCAGCTTGATGGCACGCTTGGTCTGATCCTCCAGTGAATCCTGCCCTTCGGGCGGTTCGTAGCAGGCGAGGGCGGAAACCAGGGTGCGGATGGCCCGCATCGGCGAGGTGTTCTTGGGGAGTTGTTTGATGATGTCCACCACGCCGCTAGGCAACTCGCGGGCGGCGGCCAACTCCGCCTTCAGGGCTTCCAGTTCGGCCTGGTTCGGCAACTTGCCGCGATGCAGCAGATGTACGACCTCCTCATAGGTTGCGTTACCGGCCAGCTCATTAATGTTGTAGCCCCGGTAAATCAACTCCCCGTCGAGTCCGCGCACGCTGCTGAGCTTCGTGGTGGCGGCGACGACTCCTTCCAGGCCCTTCGCGGGCGCAGGTTTTTCTGTGTCACTCATTTTAAATTCTTTCAGGCGGTCACGCGCCGACGGTGTGATAATCGCATCGGTCGGAATGCCATCCAGCCCGCCCTTGCGCTGCAGCTCGTTAATATCCTTCAAGCTGTAGACTTTTTTCATCCGTCCCCATCCAATGTGAATACCCTCGGACGGGTCGGGCACTTTAGTAAAAACCGGTTTTCGGCGCAATGGTTTTTTTTGGAACCCATCGCTTGGCCAAGTGCTTACAGCCCCCGGTAAATGCACCGGGCAGTGCAGGTTTCGGCCACTTCCACAGCGGTTAACAGGGGCAGGTTCGGCTTCAGTCGCTCCCAGATCCAAATGGCCACATTCTCGCTGGTGGGGTTTTCAAGGTCCTCAATTTCATTGAGATACCGATGGTCGAGCTGTTCCCAGAGCGGCTTGAATGCCGCCGTGATGTCGGCGTAATCGATCACCCACCCGAGCCTGGGATCGCAGTCGCCCTCGACGACGATCTCTGCTCTGAAGCTGTGGCCGTGCAGCCGGCGGCATTTGTGTTCCTCCGGCAGGTGCGGCAGCAGGTGGGCGGCTTCAAATTGAAATGTTTTCCTAAGTTCCATGATTCGGTCACGCGGTCTCTAGATCGCTCCAGCGGATCAGCTCGCCCAGCGGCGGCCGTCCGTCGTGTCGCCAAGCCAGGGGCGGTCGCTGCATTTGGCCCAGCGGACACATCCGCGGCATGCCCCAACGGGCCAGCGGCACCGCCAACTCCCGCATCCGCGCCTCGCTGGCGGCCAGCCCGACGGTGGACATCGACTCGCGCACTGGCTCCAGCACGTGCAGTGCCTCCTCGAGATGCTCAATCGGCTTGACGAAGATGAACCGGTTGAGGGGCGAGGTCTGAAACTGCTTTTCATCCTCGTACACCACCGTCCAGTTGGTCGACTCTTCGCTCTCCCAAAGCAGTGTGCCGACGTTGTTGGTCGAGCGGATTTTGTAAAAGCGCCGGGCCGTCGAGATCGCCGCCGCCTCATTCGTGTGGATCGGGCCGCGCGGCATGGCGTCGTTTCGCGCCTCGAGTTCCTCGGCGAGCATCTCGGCGAAGCGCTCCGGCTTGAGGCTACCAAATTGCTCGACATAAATCACGTGCGGCGACAGGCATCCCTGCTGGTTCCAGGCTATGACATCGTCGGCAGTGCGGGAAAGGATCGCCCGCGTGCCCATCACCTCGTTGGCCAGTTTTTCCACGTAACCAAAACTGACGCGATGCCCGTAGCCGACCAGCCGCTTGGCCAGGGGCAGCTGTTGGCGGATCGCACTGAGTGTCCCGTCGCTGCCGCTGGCCACCACGCAGTCGGCCTCGGCGAACAGCGCCGACTCGAGCGCCTTGTTGCCACCCTTCCACTCGGCGATCTCGAGGGACGCCGCCAGGCCCGGCTCGACGCTGTGTAACGAGTGCCCGAACAACCGCGGCAGCAGCGACTTGCCGGAGGCGCACTTGATGAACTGCGCGGAGCGCAGCAGCAGTCCGAACGCGATCGACTGAAACACCGGCACCGGCAAGTTGCCCGGTGCGATGTGTGCGGTCAGTTGCGGCCCGTGAACCATTGACAGCGTCCGGTTCGGCTGGCTGGCGAACGACTGCAGGCGGGTCGGGTCGCCTAACTCCTGCGCCAGCATCATGAAGAACTTCTCCTGCGTCCAGTCCGCGAAACAGGCGTCCAGCCCGGCGGCGAGCACCTCGCGCGGAAAGCCGGTTTCCTCCAGGCTCGCGGCAAGCGCGATTTTGCGCAACTCGTAATCGGGCGAGCGCCACAGGCTGGCCACCTCGGTGAGTTTGGCAATGACCGGCTCGTTGCCGACCTGGGCGAGGTAGTCATCGCGGTTGTGCCGCAGCGCCTGGCACGCCTCAGTGACCAGGGTGGCGGTCAATTCTGCGCCCGGTTTGTCGGCCAAAAAGTAGTCCAATTGTGCTTCAGACATGGTCTAAATTCATCAGCGAGCAGCCGCGGGACTCCGCCAATTCGACCCGGCCCAGCAGTTCAAACCCATCGTTCCGGCGTTTAGCCAAGTCCTCCGTCTGGAGGCTAAGCACCGAGCCGACGTTGGCCAGGTCGACGACCTGCAACAGGCCCGCCTGGCCGGGTGCAACCTCCTGCATCGTTTCCGGAGAGACGATTCGCGCGCGTGCCCAGGGCGGAAACCGAAACAGGCGGGGAGCGGCGTTCGCTTGGTCTAGTTTGCCGTCATACGCCTGCGAACTCAATTCGCACATGCCGTATTCACAGATAATGCGTCCACCCGCGATGCCGAGCCTATCGGTAATGGCCCGGTGCAGCTCGGCCTTGGTCACTTCCCGCGAGCGGCCCTTGTAGCCGCCGGTCTCCATCGCCGCCGAGCCGCTTGGCAGCTCAAATACCATCGCGCCGTCGTCCAGATGATCCAGCAGATGCACAAACGAAAACGTGGTGCCGAGAATTGTGACCGGTTCGTTTTGCGTGGTGCAGTCATGCAGGAAATCCACCGCAGCCTGGCCGTCAAGCCGCCATTGGCTGTCGGCGGCGAAGCATCGATCGCGCTTGGCCAAGCGCTTGGCCACGGTGTCCATCATGTGCACCAGCGACGACTCCGGCGCTTGGCCAAGTTCGGGAATCAGAAACAGAAGCCGATTAGGCGAGTTGCCGATCACGTGTTCGGAGAACCAAGACCAAAGCGAGGCGTGATACACGTTCAAGGTGTTGCGATCGTGAAAGTGTCGGCTGCGGTCGGCTCGGCTCGTGCCGCTCGAGCGGAACACCGTCTCGCGGTCGGTCTCCGGCAGCACAGTCAACTCGAGCAACTTGAAGGCGCGCGTCGGCACGGACGGAATGTTGCGCCAATTGGTGAGCGTTTCCGGCGTGCGGTTTTCCGAGCAGCAAAAATTGGCGAACGGGGTGTTTTGCTCAAACTGAAATGCGAAGAGGCCAAGCGCGAGTTCATCGAACCCACCCGTGCCCGGCTCGTCGGTGCAACGCCGGATAAACGTGCACACCGCGTCGCGGGCTTCGGCCAGTGATGTAAAGGATGTCATGCGGTTTTATTGGGCGCGATCGCGCCGGGCTGGTTTTCCGCCACAGCCAAGCGCGGGAAGGTACGGTCAAGCCGACGGCTTGGCAACAAATGGTTTTGTCACCGGGCGGAGCCTGTGGTTTGCTCTCGCCCATGAAGGAGTACGTGTTTTTATTGGCGGTGGCAGTGGTGCTGGCTGGGTGCGGTGGCGGAGGGGCGCCCCCGGCGGAAGCGCCCAAGCCGGCCCTGCCGGACAATGTCACGGTCACGCCGGTTGCAAAGGTTGACCCCTCCAAGGAGGAGGTTCATCAACCGGGAAAACTGACGCTTGGCCAACCGACCGGGGAGGTTCAGCCGGAGGCCAAGCCGACTTCCGCCCCGAAACCCGAAGCCAAGCCGCAGGGAGGCGGAACCGTTGCTCCGAAAGAGCCTGTGACGGCCGCCAAGGTGGAGGGCGAGGGCAGCTTGACGAGGGAGAACGGCCAGTATCTCGCCGGTGGCACGCCGTTCGACGGCCAGTTTGTCGATCATCACGACAACGGCAACAAGTCGGTCGAGGGGAAATTCGTCAACGGCAAACAGCAGGGCATCTGGGCCTTTTACCACGAGAACGGGAAGCGGTTCCGCACCGGCCAATACGTCGATGGCCGGGCCAACGGGCAATGGACCATCTGGCGCGAGGATGGCAGCAAGTGGACGGAGCAAACCTATGTCAACGGCCAGTTGAACGGCGTCGAGACGCGCTGGCATCCCAACGGCCAGAAGCAGTCCGAGGCCACTTGGCAGGGCGGCAGGACGATCTCCAAGCAGGAATGGGACGAGCAGGGCGTGCCCAGGCAATAGCCGCGCTGCTGCCCGGCTTGAGTCGCATCAGAGTGGCCGAACCGGAGGTGCAGCGAACTCACCGCGGCGCGCGGCTTGTGCAGAACGGTTCGGTGCTCAGCGAGGTGCTCTCGAAACCGGGAGCGACCGACAGCGTGTTCGACGCGCTGGCTGCTGCGGTGCGGCTTTTTTCGCCGGGAGATCGCGTGGGTATTCTTGGTTTTGCCGGGGGCGGCATGATCGCCCCGCTGCGTGCAATGGGCGGCGGGCACAAACTCAGCGGTGTGGATCTGGATCGCGCGGGTTACGAGCTTTTTTGCGACCTCAGCGTCGATTGGATGGGAGACGTGCGCTTCACGCAGGCGGATGCCGTCGAGTGGCTGAGGTCGGAGCGCGGCAGGTTCGACCTGTTGTTGGAGGATCTTTCCGTTGGTCGCGATGGCGATGTGTTCAAGCCGGACGTCTCCATCGACACGCTGCCACGGTTGATTCAATCGAAGCTCAAGCCAGGCGGTGTGGCTGTATTCAACCTGTTACCACCGGACGACCGGTCGTGGGCTGAAATGACGGCCAAGGTCTGCGCACCGTTTGAGTTTCGCCTGCAGGTGTTGTTCGAGAGCTATTACAACCGATTACTGGTACTGGGCAACGAGCCTTTGCCGGCAGTTCGTGAGGTGTCGCGCCGGCTGCGCGAGTCGCTGGTTTCGATCGACTCGGAAATGGCAGTCGACATCAGCGTGCGTTCGTTGCGCTTGGCTAAGCGATGAAGCGGTCCAGCAACAAGGCGTTTACGCAGATCGAGTTGCTGGTGGTGATCACCATCATCGCGCTCCTTGCTGGGATGCTGTTGCCGGCCTTGGCCAAGGCCAGGACCAGGGCGAAGTCGATCCAGTGCGGATCGAACATGCGGCAAATTAGCCTGGGCGTGACGATGCACGCCGACGAGCGCGAGGGCGCCCTGCCGATCGCCACGAATTTTGCTGAGCCGGAGTCGTCGTCGCACCGGATCTGGGTGACGGCGGTCGCGCAGTTCATCGGCAACCGGGAGGTGTTTCTCTGCCCGTCGGCGCAGGATGGCAGGTTCGGCGGCGACTGGGCCAACCGCAACTGGCACTCGATCGGATACAACGGGGCGACGACATTCGATCCGCGAGGGATCGAGGGCGCGCCGACGAAGCCCAAGCTGGTGTCCGTACCGGAGCCGAGCCTGGCCGTGTTGTTCGCCGACACGCCAAGCGGGCCAATAGAGAAAAAGTACCGAGGCTATGTTTTTAGCCCAAAAAACGGCAAACGAAATAGGTTTGATCCCAGGCGCTCGACGCCGCTGGTCTCCGATCGCGATCTCGTTGCGGAAATGAGCGGCAAACTGCCCAGTCAACTCAAGCCGGTGCTGGCTAGGCACGGGGCCAACGGCGATGACACGGGCCGGAGCAACCTCGTGATGGCTGATGGCCGGGTGGATTCGCAGACGGCCGCGTCGATCCTGCGACAGGATGCGGGCGCAAACCTGGTATGGGATTTCAGGCGGGAGTGAGCCAACAAGCCAAGCGCTTGGCCAAACGGACGGGTCAGTGGTTTCGGACGTGCCCGTATTTGCCGTTGCGGCGGGTGCGTGTCTCCTGAAACTTGGGCGTGTAGATCGTTTTGCTGTTGGCCTGGCTCAGGTACATGCTCATCAGGCGCGAAGAGGACAGGGGCGGTCGCCGGGTGGAAAACAATCGGCTGCAGGCGGAAACAAAGGTGTAAACGATTCTCCTCACGTGTCCAGTAGACCCAACAGACGGAATATAGTCCATGATCCGTGCCATTCCAAATGAAATATATTCACAGCGTTCATTTTTTATTCACAGCAGGGAGGGGCTTGTGAATATCCGGTGAAGAGCGCCGGGAGTGCGCTGCGGGCATCGTGGGGACAACCACGACAATCAGCCCCTGACAATTGTCACGCCGGAGGAGGTTCCGATGCGAGTGGCCCCGGCCTCGATCATCGCCAAGGCGGTGGCGCGGTCGCGTATGCCGCCGGACGCTTTCACGCCAGCCTGCTGTCCCACGGTCTCCCGCATGAGTTGGACATTCCCGACCGTTGCGCCGCCGGGCCCGAAGCCGGTGCTGGTCTTGACGAAATGCGCCTCGGCCTCGACCGCCAGATTGCAGGCCGCGGCGATCTGCTCGTCACTGAAATAGCCGGTCTCAATGATAACTTTCACCCGTCGGTCGTCCGCCGCCTCGATGACATCGCGTATTTCGCGGACGATGTACCGGTGATCCCCGTCGATGAAACGGCCAAGGTTCATCACCATGTCGATCTCATGGGCACCGTTGTCCACAGCGGCTTCAGTTTCGTAACGCTTTGAGTCCGAATCGCTTGCGCCTAGTGGAAAGCCAATCACGGTGGCGATGGAGATATCGGTGTCCGCCAGATGATTGTACGCATGCTGGACCCAGCAGCCGTTCACGCACACGGCAAACAACTGATGTTCAATGGCTTCAGCACAGAGTTTCTCGATATCCCCGGAGATGGCGTCGGGGCGCAGGTTGGTGTGGTCGATGTACGGGCCGAGCGGCGTTTCCGGCGTGTCGGGCATGAATCAGCCGGGGAGGAGGTCCTTGACCATCTCGCGCTCCTCCTTCAACTCGTTCACTGTGGCGTCGAGTTTGCCCTGGCTGAAGGCATCGAGTTGGACGCCCTGCACGATATCAAACTGACCGGCGACGTTGCGAATCGGAAAGGAGGAAATCAGCCCTTCCTCGACGCCGTAGCTGCCATCGGAACAGAGACAGACGCTGTGGAAATCTCCACCAGCTGTGGGGTTGGTGATGGAGCCGACCGAATCGACCACGGCGTTGGCCGCGCTGGCTGCGCTCGAGGCGCCGCGGGCCTTGATGATGGCCGCGCCGCGCTGCTGCACGGTCTTGATGAATTCGCCTTCCAGCCATTCCTGATCATTGATCACGCTGGCGGAGGCTTGGCCGTTAATTTTCGCGTTGGTAAAGTCCGGATACTGTGTGGCGGAGTGGTTCCCCCAGATGGCCATGTTGGTGACTGCGGTCACGTCGACCCCGGCCTTTTGCGCAAGCTGCGTCTTGGCTCGGTTCTCGTCGAGGCGCGTCATAGCGAACCACCGGTCGCGCGGGACGTCCGGCGCGTTGTTCATGGCGATCAGGCAGTTCGTGTTGCATGGGTTGCCGATGACGAGCGTACGAACGCCGCTTGCGGCGTTGTTCTGAATTGCCTGCCCCTGTCCGGTGAAAATCTTTCCATTGATGCCGAGCAAATCGCCGCGCTCCATGCCCTGCTTGCGGGGCACGCTGCCAACGAGCAGCGCCCAGTTAACACCGTTGAACCCGGCGTCGAGGTCGGCGGTGGGCACCGTGCCTTTGAGCAGCGGAAAGGCGCAGTCGTCCAACTCCATGCAGACGCCCTCGAGCGCCGGCAGCGCCGGCTCGATTTCGATCAAATGAAGGATCACCGGCTGATCCGGGCCAAACATCTGGCCGGAGGCGATCCGGAACAACAGGGCATAACCGATCTGACCGGCAGCACCGGTCACCGCAACACGCATGGGTTCTTTACTCATAAAAAGCCGGTGGGCAGCCTACATGGCCCGGCAGTTCCCGGCAAGGTTTTCCACCTCGCCAGGCGCTTGGTCAAGGTTGCCCTGCCACAATCGGGCTGTTCTGTTCCACTTGATTTCAGTTGGATTATTTTTGATGGGCGGATATGTTTGTCGTGCCGAAGATGAAAAAAATCCTCAGCTTGGTTGTTGCCTTCAATGTGGTTGGTTGCGGCCGTGAAACGGGACCGGAGCCGCCGGTTGCCGAGCCGCTCCAAGTCAGGCCAGTGGCCGAGATTATCCAGCCGGAGCCACCCCCTCCACCCGCGATTTCAATTTGGAACGCGGCACGGGCCGGTGACGTTGAGGCGGTGCGCAGGCACATCGCCGGCGGGAAGGAACTGAACGAGTCGGACGCGGGCGATCCACTTGAGCCGACACCGCTGCACTGCGCCGTTGTGTCCGGTCACAAGGCGATTGTGGAGATGCTCCTTGCCAGCGGTGCTGACATTAATATCAAGCGCAACGACGGGTTGACCGCGTTGGACATTGTGCATAAGAAGAACCCCGGGGCAAGCGACGAGGATCGGGCGCTTCGAAAGGCAATCGCCGGTGTTTTGGTCCGCAACGGAGCCACGGCTGCCAAGTACAAGTGATGAATGGGCGATTGATGAACACTCCAAGTGCCGTTCGGTTTGCGATGGCGGTTTTATTTTCGGGTGCGCTGGGGGTGTTTGGCGCGGCGGATAAATCGTTGCGCGTCGCTACGTTTGACGTCGATGCCACACCGCCGCTCGGGTACATGATGGCCTACGACCCGGTGGTCCGGGTCGATGCCATGACACTGCGTTGCCGCGGCGTGGTGCTGCTTGGCCAAGCGAAGCCGATTGTGCTATGCGCCGTCGACTGGCTTGGCATCGCCAACGAGGCGCACGATGTTTTTCGCGAGCGCTTGGCCAAGGCCGCCGGCACGACGCCCGAGCGCGTGGCCGTGCACACGCTGCACCAGCACGATGCGCCGACCTGTGATTTCCTCGCGGAACGCCTCCTCAAGGAGGCCAAGGCCAAACACCTGGGCCGGCTCGACGGCGATTTTTGCCGACAAACCTTGGCCAAGGCTGCCACTGCAGTGGAAGCTTCGCTGGCTAGGGCCAAGCCGGTGACCCACTGCGGCTGGGGCACGGCGGTGGTCAAACGCATCGCCTCCAACCGCCGCATCTTCGGTCCTGACGGCAAAGTGCGCGCCGTGCGTTACACCACCTGTGCGGATCCTGAACTCCGCGCCGAGCCGGAGGGGGTGATCGATCCCGAGCTGTCGATGCTCAGTTTCTGGAATGGCGACAAGCCGTTGGCCGTGCTGAGCTATTACGCCTGCCATCCGCAGAGCTACTATCGTATGGGCATCCCCAGCCCGGACTTTCCCGGCATCGCGCGGTTCATGCGCCAGCAATCCGTGCCGGAGGCGCTGCATGTTCACTTCAACGGCGCGGGCGGCAACATCGGCGCCGGCAAATACAACGACGGCTCGCGAAAAAACCGGATGGAACTGGCGCTGCGCCTGTCCGACGGGATGAAACGGGCCTGGGACGGCACGAAAAAGTTTGCCGTGCAGTCGAGCGACTTGAGTTGGAGCGTCGCGCCGGTGGCGTTGCCATTGGCTAAACACCTGGACGAGGCCAAGCTGGTGGCCGATGTGGCCAAGGGCTCGGTGCCGCCGGTCGCTGTGCCGGCGGCAGAGCGACTGGCCTTTTTGCGGCGGAGCAACTCGGGACACAGAATCGACCTAGCGCAGCTTGCCATCGGCGATACGCGCGTGCTGCACATGCCGGGTGAGTTGTTTGTTGAATATCAGTTGGCCGCCAAGCAGATGTGGCCGAAACTCAACGTGGCGATGGCGGCCTACGGCGACTACGGGACGTTTTACATCGGCACCGAGCGGGCCTACTCGGAGGGCGGCTACGAGACCGAGCCGCGTTCCTCCAACGTCGCCCCCGAGGTGGAGTCCGTGCTGATGCAGGGTATCCGCAAGCTGCTCTCGGGGAATTAAACGCAGAGGACACCGAGGCGCAGAGTGTTCAAGAGGGGATGGAAACCTTAAACTGGTTTTACTCCCGGGGATCCAGCCGGATGCTCTTGGCCAAGCGGGTCAGGGGTTCGGTGGGTCTTGTCCGGTGGGCGTCGGTTCGTCCTCGGTGGGAACGGTTTCCTTATAGTGACAAACCGGACACTCGATTTCCTTGCCGATCAGTTCGTTGGGCACCTCGAGTTTCTGGGTGCAGTTGTCGCAGTACATGACAAGCGAGTCGCCCTCCTCCTTCGAGTGGCGAATCAACGGCGGGAGTTCCTGTTCGCTCTCATCGTCTTCAATGATGGGGGGCAGATTTTTCGAGGACTTGGCGTTGGCCGGGCGCTGGATGCTTTCGACCACCTCGATTTCGGCATGAAACAACTCTGCGTTTTTAAACTCAAAAAACTTAGCCATAAACAACTCTGGAATTTGGCCAATACGAGTGTTGTGACGCTCGACGCTGTCGTTGTAACCCGACCGCATGAGGGCGACTTCGTTCTCGAGCAGGACCAGTTTTTTGTGGAGCTGCGACATCATCTGGTTGCCCTTAAGGTCGGGGTATTTTTCCTCAAGTCCGAAGAACTTCTGCATAAGTGCCACTTCCTGCGAGATGAATAGTCCGGCAGCGGCCGGGTCAAAGTCCGCCGCGCCCTGGGCGGATTTACGGAGCTTGGTCAATTCGGTGTGCAGTTTCTTTTCGTGCCTCAAATATTCCTTGGCGATCTTCACAAGGTTGGGGATTAGGTCGGCCCGTTTTTTGAGCGAGACACCGATGTTCGACCAGGCACGCTGGACGCGGTTGCGGACAAAAATCAGGTCGTTGTACATCAGCACGATGAAGCATCCTGCGAGGAACAATGGGGCGATCATCGAGGCGAAAAGGAAATCCGTGGCGGCGTACGAGGCGGCTGCGCCGAACAACCCGAACCCGGCCAGCACAAACCCGTTTAATCCAAGGTTCAGCCAGCCCAGCCCTCGCCGACTTTTGCGACCCATGAGTTCAGCCTCGGTGTAGTTGGTAGTGATGAGCGGAAATTTGTTGTTGCCCTTGGAGATCATCAGCCGGTCGCCGGTGCTCTCGTCGATGACTGCCGTTCCGAGGACGTACAACGGATCACCGATGCGGATGCTGGTTTCGCTGTAACGCCGTCGGCCCGAGCGCTGCGAGAGGTGGTGGCGTGTGTGAATCTCGGCATCAGTCAAATCCACCGGGACGATGCCTTCGCTGTCGCGACAATAAAAATCCGTCAACTTGGTTGTGTTGGTAATGGTCACCCACTTGGCTTTTTTGCCGGAACCACGTTTTTCCTTCACCACATAGTGATATTGAACGACTGCTTTTTTGCTAAGTGGGCCAATGAACCGCTTTGACTTTTTCTCGACTTTCCCTTGAATTTCCGCTGGTCCGTAGGCCAAACCGGTGGAGAGCGATGTGGGGATGTTCTCGATGTAGCGCTTCTCCTTGATTTTGCGGAAGCCGATGAATGAACCGAGTGCGGCGAACGCTCCACCACCACCTATCATGAATAGCAGATGCAGAAAGTTGACGCTGACGGATTGGATGGAAAGTTGCTCGGCGGACTGCGGGGCGAACGACTTGGCCAAGGCCATATTGGGAATGCCCTTGACACCAAAGATTGGTGCGAGATGGCGTTCGGGAAAACGGCTTCGCACCTCGTTGAATCGCGCGATATTGGCTGCCGTGTTGCCGTAGATGCCCTGCACACGGTCAAACTTTTTTCCGGTCAAGCGCTTGCCCAATCGTTCGTTGAACACCTTTGGGTCATCCCAGTTGCCGGACCAGCTAGTGCCCGCCCCGCCAAGTAGCCGATCGACTTCCGTCTTTGCGCGGTCGTTCTGCCGGAGAACCCGCGAGTGCGAGGCACCGAGGTCGATTTGCATCATCCGAAGCCCTAGCAAAATCAATCCGCCACCCTGAAACAGCGAGACGACGGTCAGGAACACAAGCAGTTTGTGCACGCCGAGCATCCAGCAGGTGAACGACTGCTCTG
>MPMD02408721.1_pt1 | contig 17521 bp, 19 predicted proteins | sample 1617291 | NCBI WGS metagenome assembly MPMD02 (sample SAMN05944810, study PRJNA350692) | marine metagenome | biome: marine; feature: ODZ; material: water; isolation source: 120 m water sample filtered on 30 um supor filter | place: Pacific Ocean | collected 2012-04-09 | depth 120m m | reverse complement strand
TAAAACCGCCCGAAATGGCCGAAGGCACGGTCGGCGAGTCCCAATGTGTTGAGCAATTGCCAGAGTTCGGGGGCGCGATTGAGCAACGGGGTTCCGGTCAGTCCGAAGACCCGTTCGACCAGACGGGCGAGGCGCGTGACCGCCTTGGTGCGGCGGGTCTTCGCGCCCTTGCAATTATGAACCTCGTCGATAATCATTACGGTTCCCGGCGCGGGGTCTGCAACGTCCGCGTCGAAGGCGGGAAGAATGTCGTAATTGACGATGACCGCTTCGCCAGGTTTCGGCCATTCAAAAGACCCGCGTCCGTTCAAAACGCGACCGTCGAAATCGGGTCGCCATTTCGCAAGTTCCTGGTTCAACCATGTCAATTTCATGGAGGCGTTGCAGACGATGAGGAGCGGCGCGCCGGGAGGAACCGCCTTGAGAGATTGAACCGATTTGCCCGTTCCCATTTCGTCGCCGAGAAGAGCGCGGTCCTGGCGTCCCAACCATTTTATCCCTTCGCGTTGGAAGGGAAAGAGGCGCGGGTCATCGTCGGCGAGGCGGTCGGTTTCGGAACTCGCCTTGTCCTGTTCGATAGCAACCCCGGCGGCGAGTTCCAGAATTTTCGGGTCAACCGTCCACCCGTGACGGGTTGCGACTTCCAGGATGTGCGGGAGGTTGGCGGGATCGTTTGAGATTCGCCGAACCTTCAACGCCCCGTCCCACTTCGCCCCAGGAAGGGCGCGAAGAACGGGCAAGAGTTTCGGGTCGTACCCGACTTCAACCGCCCATCCCCCGTCCGCCATAATTTTAATTTCGCCCATGTTTTTCCTTCCTTTCACTTTCCGTTTTAGAAACCGTTCAAGTCTCCCCCCCAGGTGGGGGGGAGGGATTGACCGTTTTCTATTTGAACTGCGAAGCGTAGACACGACCAAAAGAATGGTCGCCGTTTCCGAGATCAATTCCCTCGACGAATCCGATCATTTCACTCGGATCAATGATCGGGAAATCGTGCGTCTCGCCCGTGTAATCGTCCCGGAAAGAAACATGGGAATCGGATACCGCGTGAATGGTAAATTCACAATTCACCGAGACGATAGCCGGGTCGTTTGGGACGTAGGAAGTTTTGAAAGTTTTGCCGACGACCTGGGAAAAAGTGTTGATTGTAGACATTGAAATGTCTCCTTTCGGTTGGTTGGTTGTTTTTGCGTTCCTCATACACATAAATATACAAAATGCGATTGATCGCATCAAGGATAATGTCCCCCAGAGGTCAAAAAAAACCCCTCCAAATCGCCCGTTTTTGGGTGCTTGGAGGGGTTTACCGGAGAGGAAAGAAATAGGTTTATTTTTTGGCGAATTCTTTCAACGCCTGGGAGACTCGAAGGTTGATTCCGCGCAATCGGCATTTCTCCGAACAATACTTATGCCATGACCGATTTGCGTCGAACGCGGATCGACACTCGGACAATTCGCATTTTGCCTTGCGCTTGTTTGGTTTGTACGGTTCTGGTTGGGATTTCTTTTTCATAATCATAACCCGATTATATGCGATTAGTTTCGGCAATGTCAACCGGGACGGGTTCGGGATCTCCGTTGCCGTTTCCGGGTGCGGTCGCCTGGTTTACTTGCGCCGCCTGGGCCGCCTGGACCGCCTTTGCGATTGCTTCAAACTTCGCCTGGGCGGTTATCAACGCGGACGCGAAGACCGGACTTGTAACCTTACCCTCGTTCCAGGTCGTGACGATGGAATCATTCAACGCCTGGATTTCGTATTGGGTCAGTTCCAAGGTAAACGTTTTGTTGGGATTATTTGGAAGAGTCATTCGATTTTGTCCTTTCCTTTTTCAAAACTTTGGCAATCAATTCCTGGGTTTTTGCCGACTCCTGGACTTCCCGAAGGATCTCGACGATTTGTTTTTCCGAGATTGAGATTTTCCCGTCCGGTGAAGTTGGAAGAGAACGCAGTTTACCAACACCAGAACAAAGAGAACGAAGGGCATTTGAATATTTTCGCCTACGCAGTTGGGAATAGATTGTTGCGATTGCGCCGAGTCCCGCCCCGGCCCAGGGGACGATTCCCGAAAGAATGCTCGATCCCGTTCCGATAATCCCGCCGCCAGGATCGGCGGTTCCGCTCGCCGGGTCGATCCCGACGAGGGAATCGAGAGTTGAGCAGGACGCCCCGAAGATTGCGGCGAGTCCACCGAGGAACAGGACGGCAAAAACACGATCAAAACGATTCCCCATAAACTCCCTTTCGATAATATACCTGGCGAAATCATACCAAAAAGATCAACCGAATCAATCGGATTTTTTACCGTTGCCCCGGAAGAACCGGACAAAGATTGATTCGGTTTCCAGTTGGCGTTTTTCAACGTGCGCCAGGATCTTGGTCAACGTTTCCTTGATTTGCGCCTTTTCAATTGCCGGGGTTTCCGGGTCTTCCATTTTCGCCACAAGGCGTTTTATTTGGGAAACGTTGTGTCCATGCAGTTTTTCGGCGAGGGATTTACTGGACTCTTGTTTCATCTTCGTTGGCCTCCAAAATCTTGCGGACCTCTTTTGAATCCGAAACGCGGTGTTCCATCGCCGCCATGTATTTTGTAAGCAACCATCGGAACGCCGCCGCCAACCCCAGAACCGCCGACCCGAGGGCGGTTATTATCGTCATGCAAAATGTATGATCCATATCTACTTCCATTCATTTTCATATTAAGCGGGACCGAGTAGCGTATCGGTTCCACCCGATCCCCGATAACGCAACGCTCCTCCCCGGACGTAAAGGAATCCTCCTCCACTTGGTGTCCCGGAAGGGAGGGTACTTGCATTGGCTATGAAGACCGCCCCTTCCGTTCCTCCGTAGGAAGCCCCATTGATTCCTACATTTCCATCCCCGGTAAGTTCCATTACATCCCTCATGGCGAGGGAATCTTTCGTAGTGAGAATCAATTTCCCCTTGGTTGCTGATGTTAATTCTGTAGTGATTCGGCCCCGGTTCACCGAGTCTGCCATAAACAAGATTGAAAAACTATCAGCAGGTTGATCCAAATCAGAATCAATTTTGAAAATATCTACATGCGTATTGACATGCTCGACAGATACGGTCTTGTCATGAATGTGCAGGAGGGTATCGGGATTGGGTTCTTGAAGTCCTACTTCAAGAATTGTTCCTCCTGCTCCCCATGAGAAGAATACATGTTCAGTAACGGTATCCCCATTACAAGCGGCAAAGATCAATCCTCCATTTGTTCCATTCACCAAACCTTCATACCATGAATACCCACGATACATCCCGCCTGTGAATAGGTTCGGAAGTCCTGCCCCAAACCTTGTCCCGCGTCCTGCAACAAAATGGGTTGTAGATTGAGCGGCTCCATTCAAAGGAGCCAATCCTGTTTCCCAATCGGCCAGGTCCACCTCTGGTGAAGTCATGCAGACTCCGCCATCTGCGGTTCCCGAAAGATAGCGGTATGAATTTGGCCTATGAGTATAGGTCCAGTCAGAAGCCATATTAAGAGGCGTACTTGAATCACTTGTGGCAGGCCCCTGCGCTCCATACGCCTCAAACCTGGCGGTAATGGGGGACTCAATATCGGCGGTCGCCCGTCTATATTCCCGGTTCGGTTTCGTCCATTTACGCCAATCAATTTCCCGGCGTTGGAACATTTGCGGACGCCAAATATAGGAGATCCCTCCCTCTTCCATCGAAGAATATTGATAGGGAAGGAACGCCCTTTGTAGGTCGGGGGTGTATGGCGCGACTCCCTGGGCGTAGTGGTTCGACCCGCCGCATATATTCGGAGGCGGTCCGTCCGGGGGGGGATTGTTGGGATCGTCTGGCGGTTTGGTCGGAGGAATCGGCGGCATGATGGGGGGGATTGTCTCCCGAAAGGGATTTTTCCCCCCGGCGGTCATTCCCCGGAGGTCTTCAAACCCTCCGCCTCCGTCTTCGCCGTCATAAAATCGGAACGTCTCTCTGATCCTGTCCCAATCCAACGGGATACCATGGGGGGAATTGACGACCTTGCCTTTCGGCGGACCGGATTTTGTCGTTGCGCCCCCTCCCCCGTCTGGATTAAACAACCGCGCATTTGCGAACGGCATTTTCCCGCCCATCAGGGAGAACGTCCAGGCCGCCCGTGCGGTTTGGGAAAGGGGTCCAAGGGGTGACCCTCCAAAGATTCCCTGGGTTCCCCCGTCGATCCCCATTCCCGCCGCGCCCTGCGCGGGTCCGGGAACCCCGAACCCCGGCGGGTGTTGAGGGGGAGAATACTTGTTTGTATTGCACCACCATCGGTGCATCCCCTTTGGTTTTCCCCCGCCGACGAACGGGTGGGGAATAGACCCGTCATAGCCGAACCATACAAACGTTAATTCCGGGGCTTCGTCGGGGGGGACGTAAACCCCGTCATGCTTCAACGGACCGTCCATATTCCCTTTCGGCCAGGTGAAATATGAGTTCAAGGAAAGGTGGGTCGAATAGATTTTGTTCCCGTCCTCGTCCTGTCCGAGTTCATGTTTTTCACACGGGATTTCAAGGGGACCGGATTGACGTTGCCCTACCAGGCCGAGGGGTCCACCCGTTCCGCCGCCTCCGCCGCCGCCGCCGAAATACGCCTCGGAATATGCCATATTAGGATTGAGGTTTGTTTTCCCTTTTCCTTTTCCGGTTGCTACATCGTCGCCGCCGCCCATCATGCCGTCTGAATCCTTGTCGATTATCAGACCGCCCCGAACGTCTCCCATCCCCGAACTTCCGATATTCCAGGCAATAGAGTTTTCGCCATAAAAGGGGATTTCCCCTTCCGGTTTCTTGATCGTCCAGGCGAACGCTTGCAGGCGGCCCATTCGTTCGGGATCGAGTTTTGTATCGCCTCCCATATCGCAGACGAGGGAACCCATTGCCGCTTCCTCTTTTTTGTGGACGGCAATCAGGCGAGGATCGCCCGAGAAGAAAAGTTCCTGTTGCTCGTCTTCCCAATCCGCCGACAGGACGATTCCGAAATATTCTTTGGGAAATTTCGGCCAGAGTTCTTTTCCCTCTTTGTTTTTCGGAAGGGTGGGGGCAATCGAGGCGACCCGCTTGTCTTGGACCCATTCCGACCCCTCGGTGATTTTCTTGATCGGTCCAACGTTCAAAGGACTATCGGGGGCGTCATAGGATTTCCCGCCCGATTCCCCTTCCTTCTCTCCCGTTTTTACCGCGTCCCGTTCGTCTCCCAAGAGTCCCGCGCTATTCTTTGCATCCTTCCCGGAGGCGTACCCGGTCCCCAGGTTTTGAATCCCTCCCGAGGTCGAGGCGTTCGTCCCGGCGTCACCCCGTTTCGGGTTCACCTGGTCGCCCGTGACCGCCGGGGTTGACCAACGCCAGAAACCGATATCCCTCGTATTGTAATCCCAAAAGGTAGACCCGATTATATCACCCCTGGTTTCCGCGTCTTCTATGTATGCCCCAATGGGAATATTCGATTGATCCTCGTCCCGACCCATGATCCGCACCCCGAAGAGGCAGGGGCGTTCCCAAAGGTTGGCGTTTTCGTTTCCCTTTTCCGCCTGTTCGACCGCCTGGAGAGCAAGACCGAGAATTCCCCCCGTCGAGGAGTCCATCGGCTTCATATTGTTTTTGTCCAGGTAGGTTCCCGACTCTCCCCCGCGTGAATAGGTATGCGCCCCTTTCACTTGCATTGGAAGAACGCCGGGTCCGCCTATGGTTCGCCAATCTCCGAGTTTCATATTTCCCCTATTATTTTAGAGTATGTTCAGACGAGAGTTTGAGAATAACCGCACGGGTCGCCGAGTCCATGAATGACAGGAGATCCATTTGTGGTATCGCCTCGGGCAGGTCCACCCGTGTTGATACCTCGCCCGTTTGTGCAACGGAAAAGGAAACCTGATCTATTTGCCCAACGGGTTCCGTTTTCCCGTTCAACGTGGAAGTCTTATCCCCCTGGAATCGGTCGGTCAGGGATTCATAAACACGGGCGGACGCGGCGAGGGCGATTTCGTTCAAACTTGCGCCCTGGATTGACTCGTCCCGATTGACGCATAGGTTTTCGGTATCGGGTTCCCCTTCCCGGAATCCGAAAATCTTTTCCGTCTCCTTATACAAATCATCTTTCCAGGCAATCCGGGCAACCTCCGTCCCCGCTCCGATCCGTATATACATATCGGGACCGTTCGTTTCCGAAATGGTTTCCTTGCATATCTTGGACACTTTGCTTTTGAGGCGGTCGCCGAACTGGTTGTTGGGGCTAATGGTGATCGTTTCTAGTTGTTTGTTTTCATAGCCCTTTCCCCCTATTCCGCCTCCGAACCATTCCGTTGTGCCACTCCATCCCGATGGGGACATTGTAACAATAATCAACGCCTTGTGATTTTCCGCCAGTTGGGGAAAGTTTTCCATCTGACGTTGATCAAGCATATCAAAGGTGATCGGTCGCCCCCGGTGGGTTGGATTCGCGCCGGGTCCGTTGTTGTTCTTGTTCTTTTTCATGGACAAGAGAGACGGAAGCATTTGTTCATAGTTGCGGGTGACATCGGGCAGGAAATTAAAGTGAACAATCCCCTGGTCCTGGTCGAGAATTGTCAACTGAATGGGAGCGCGGACGGTGGGTTTTTCCTTCCTCCCCACTGGATGGAAGGCATTAACGATGGGATATTTGACGCAGGGTTCCACCCCGCCCACTTCCCAAGCGTCTTGGGCAAATGGATCGTCCGCCGGGTAAGAGAAAATCGGCATCGCATATTCGAGGTCTTCGCCTTTGAGAAAATTCATGCGGAAAGATTTTTGCCTCCCAATGCGGGTATGATTTGCGAGGACCAGGGCGGGAGATTGAACCCCGGTCACGGGATCGAGAATCGCAACGCGGGACGCCTGGAGGTTATAACTTGCTTCATTCCACGTTTGACTTATCCGAAAAGTTTGGCGGTAATGCTGTTGGATGGAACTGATACGCCCCATCCAGTTATTGTCCGGGTCATACTGTCCCAACAAAAGGAACCCCGACCAAAGATCAAGAAATGGACACATTGCTTTTCGGATGGTAGGGAAATCGAATTGAAGTTTTACCCCTCCCGGTTTTGGTTCCTCGTTCCAATAAAATAATGCAGTACTTACCCTTCGCCAGGTTCCCATTGCGGTACCGAACGTTGGACCTAAAAAGTCGGATTCCATGCAAACATTCGCCAAGTCCCGCGTGGAAGCGAGTTCAAATTCCACACCGTCTTGATCCGTCTGGTAGTCCGATTCCCAATAATCAAAACGGACTTCGCATTGCCGTTCAAATTGAACGTGTATTTGCTTGGGCCGAATCAGACTGTTTTTGACGAGGGCGATATGTCCCTGGTTCACCTTTTCCGCGCCCATTGCCGACCCCGCCGCTATCTTTTCCTTCCCATCATTTTTCACTTTGAGTTTCGCATCCCCGGAGGCGGACAGGTAAATTTCCACCTGGGGAAGATAGGCGAGGACTTTAGATATTGCCTGGTCGCCGGGGTCGTCAATAACCAGGTTTTCAATGGGAATATCACCCGCATACGGAACCCCTGGAACCTTTGGGGACTTCTTCATTCCCCTTTGGTCTTTTTCAAACTCAAAAACGTCTTTCAGAACACTTTTTACCGTTTCATCGGGTTTCCAGGCGCGTCCGCTGAAATAATCCTCCCCTTCTTTTTTATAATGCTTCATGGAGTTGTAAGTATAATAGATGTCCTCGGCAAGAGGATCTCCCAAGTTTGCCTCGACTCCGGGATTTTCCAATCGCCTGACGCCGCCGACCCTTCGCCAGTTGTACCGCCTGGGTCCGATATGGCAGTACGACCAGAAAAACCGCCTATCCGCAACATTGATCGCCTTTATATGCTTATTTGGTCCAGGGGCGGACCCAATAACAAACAACTGTTTAAAATGCGCGGTCCGACCTCCCGTTTTCAGAAAAAGGGAAACGGAGTTCCCTTTCTTTTGTGAATACTTTATGACGGTTCCGAACGCCTCGGGCGTTAAATGGAACTGGGCCATTACGGGAGCAACTCCCGTTTTCAGCGACCAGTTGACCGCCCCGGACGATAAAACGGGAAACCCCTGCGTTGCGTCTCCCAGGCATATTTGCGCTATGACGCCCACTTTTATTCCACTCCCTTTTTATGGACCATTTTCGACTACGCCCCCGCCCCCGGCATGGGACGCCACAGACTTGTCGCCGCCCCCTCCTGTTCCCGTCCCGCCGACAATTGGTTTATAATATTCCGTCACCTTTACGGTTACAAGATCGGTTACGGTAAACTCATGACCATCCCGCCCGATTTTCAGAGGCGAATCGGATTCCATGACGGAGACTTTGACAGGAACCAAGTCCCCGACACTAATCGCCCCCTCTTCCAATCCATCTCCTGATGATGCTCCCGCACTCCCGCCCCCCCCGCCTCCTGGGAATTGGAACTGAATCGTTCCCCCCATTAGATTTCCCAAGGGATTACCTTGACCAATAGTGGGGAAATTAGTTCCATTTGCCCCGCTAAATTGAATGATACCGCCCATCGGATTGGCAAGAGGATTTGATCCCACCGATACAGACGGAATAATTCCTCCCCCGCCTCCCCCTCCCCCAACATTTTGGCTACTTCCGCCGAAAACCCGCCGGGTGTATGTCGTCGTTTCGGTAATCATTCCCGGTCCCTGGTAGGCGTATTTGGACATGGATTCCCCGGTCCAAGCGGGAACCAGAACTACCCCGAATCGTTGAAACAAGTCCGTTTTGAAGGTCGCCGAAATGACAGACGACCCGGTATATACAAATCCCGAGACGCGCCCGGAAATCTTGTTTTCTCCGAAATCAAAAGTCGGTTGCGTTGACGTTATCGCCAACGGACCGGGCATTACTTTTCCGATTTCCGCATATATCCAAGACTTCACTCCCGACCATTTGGAATCGAGATCCTGGGTCACATCCTTGTCAATCCAACACTCGAAATTTGCGCTCAGTTCAACCAGGCGTTGCGCCGCGCTGTTGGGGTCGTCTCCGGGTGCAACCTTGTTCCGGGAAATATGGAACGTCTGACGAACGATTGCGGGGTCGTCTGTCGCTCCTGCCTCGGGATATATGATCTCGTCAAAAACGCGGGTGAATGTAATCAGTTTGTTTTCGTAATCGTTATCGGTCAGGGGTTCTTCGCCAAGTTCAAACGTTCCGCTTCCGAGGGATGTAAGAATCGTCGAACAAAACGATTCGATGATTGATTCGTATTTATCCCGAGAATTGACTCCAGTAATTGCTGTGCCAATTCCTGATATTGTAACCTGTCTTTTTCTGGCGGGAGAATAAGAAACGTTTGTTGAACTCTCCTGGATTCCAACGGTCGGCGCGTTGTCCGCCGGGAGGTCGCAGGAAATCCGAACGGTGTATTTCCGGGACCGTCCGGTATCCCGTTCGTCGTCGGTCTTGATAATTTCGGGTTGTGTATTCAAACCGGAATCGGTCGAGGGGGAAAGGTCGAGGATTGTTTCCGCGCCCTGCTCTACAGTCAAATCCTTGAATGGTTCCCGGAAAGCGGTTTCGCATTCTTCGATTGCATCCTGGAATAACGCTTCCGTTGTGGCGGAAATGACAAAATCAAACTCGACCGAAGCACTTGTAAAAGATTTTGTTATCCGTATATAGTTGTCAATCAGGCGTTCCGATCCTGGCGCAACGGTCCCGCCAACGATAAAACCGCCATAGGTTATTTTTAATTCACGGTCAACCGCCGCCATGATTTATTTCCCCCCGAACAAGGACGCTTTAAAAAACTCGCCAAAATTAGCCATGATATGGACCCTCGTTCTTCTCGTCATTTGTTCCTGTAAACGGTGTTCTGCCTGGGCAATTTTCCACTCCGCCCCTGGTTGGGGGATTCCCCCCTCCGCCGTTCCGATCACCTTTTCCATAAACTCGGAGCTTTGGATTTGCCCGGTCATTAACTGCGCCCGGACAATATCGCCGCCGCCTGACAACGCCCCTTGAACCCCGGCGGTCAATTCTTTTGTCCATTGTATTTGCGCGTCCAGACCATTCACCTTTTCAATTACTTTTGCCAATGCGTCCGCAAATCCCGGTGTTCCTTCCAATCCTTTTGTTTTCTCTTCCAAAACCGCCTTGGCAATATCGGTCCCCAATTGGGCATATGGCGCGGCGGCCTTGAATCCTTCCGAAAGAGGTCCGCCCACATAGGGGACAAATTCAATTGCCGCCGCTTCCACCCGTAAAAGGGATTGTGTAAAGTCCGGGGCTTGCCGAACTCCCCGGTATCCAAACTGGATAGCCTTCCCCCGAATCTTCCCGGCGCGTTCCTTGACTCCCGCGTATCCGGTTTTATCCGACGAATACCAATGCTTTTCCTTCGTACCTTTTCCCGCTACCTTTTTGGATACTTCCTTTGAATCTTTTTGCGCTTCGCCCAGGTCGATTCGGTTTTGACGGATCGACCGGGAAAGGTTCTTCGCCTGTTTTTGCGCCCCCTCGACATCCAGTTTGACGGAGATTTTCGCGTCCTGTACTTGCTTCACCATTTACGTCACCGTGACCGTTGTGGTAGCGACCGGAGAATATCGCCAGAACGCAGGGATCGAACCCTCGTTCCCGGAGTCGTCGTATATCGCCCAAACCGAATAGGAAAATTCCCCCGCTCCTGGGGAGTCGGTGACGACGAAAGGCATGGGGGAAAGGGATTGCGACCCCGCCCCGGCCTGGACAACCGTTGCCCCCGCATCGTCCGGGTCGGTCGTCGCCGTTGCTCCTGATACTCGGAGGATTCTAGGCGACCCCGTGCCGTCGAAGCGTTCGGGAGCAATGAAATAGGAAATATCGGCGTCACCCGCCCCCGCCGCGTCCACGCTTGTCACACGGGTGCAGGGCGGGTAATAGCGGGAAACGGCGCACAACGCTTCAAATCCGTACTCCCGAAAAACCGTGTATCGGTTGGAGTCGTCCAGGTTGGCGGTCGCCTCCGATTTCGTCCGGTTGTACATTTCGATTCCGTTGACCGCGTTCAAGAGGGAGATTGATTGCAATAGTTGTTCCTCGACCTCCAAAAGTCCGCGCCCTTTGGACGAGTCGTTCGCCTGTCGGTTCGCCCCGAGTAACGCATTTTCTCCCACCGCGTCACCCGGCACGACTACGCCGAGAAGAATCTCGAATGATTGCATGAGCAATTCCGGTTCCTCGTCGGCTACCGGATCGGAGTTCGCCGCCCCTGGACGAATCAGGCAAATCGGCGGGATCATCGTTGCGAACGCGGCATTGCTCGGGCCGACCGTGACGACGATTGAATTTTCGTTGAAAACGATATTCGTTCCCGTTCCCGTCTCGTCGTCCCAGGTTCGTTTCGATATCAAATATTTCAGCTGTTGCGTAATCTGGTATATATTCATTTCGGAATTTCCGTATTCAGTTCGACAGGTTGATTCCCCCGTAGTTTGTTTTCCGCGTGATCCAAAACGCGGTTGATTGCATGGTACATTTTCGCCTCTCCCCCGTCTACTTGGGACATGAGTTCCAGGGCAAACGACCGGGAAGAGTTCGCCAAGGCGGACAAGGCGATTTCATGGTTTTTGATTCGTTGCCGCGCAATGATGAAGGCGGTCCGGGAATCGTCTCCGAGGGAAGTCCAAAAGTCCCAGGTCACGATTCCCCCGGCGCGTAGGAATCCTTCCGCCCCTTCGATCATGGCAATTTGCGCCTCTTCGCCGAGGTCGTCGTCCGTCTGGATCAAATCCAGGTCAACCAGGAGGCGGTCAATCACAATGTCAAGTCCCCGCGTTTTCCGACTTCGTAAACCTTCCCGGTCCCACCGTCCGGGATTCCCTGGAATACAACTCCAATCCCGACCTCTTCGGCAAGGGACAACTGCAACATCGACGCCTCTTCGACCATTGGGATGGCTTTTCGGACGTAAATCATTGGTTGCAAATCGTAGGGAATAAAAGTCGTAGACCCCGGCGTTGTCGTCGTCTTGTCCACCTGGGGCGCGAACAGGAGAGAAACCGCCTTGTCGGACAGGAGATACCCCGCCCGGTTGACCCCAACCCCGTCAACCCGTCCTTCGATTACCCGGTCGCCCGAGGTCGCCCCCACCGCAGTATTCGGGAAGAGCGTTGCGATTGCGTCATTGTCGAACTCTCGAAGGACGAACGCGAATACGGCAACCTCTCCGGTGTAGACGGATTCGACCGGAGATTGCCCCCATTCTTCCGCCGTTACCAATGCCGTTTTGATTCCGAAACGGAACTCCGCCGCCCGTGTCACTCCCAGGGCGGTTCCCCCATAGGGAAATTGTGCCGTGTCAGAAATGTCGGTCGGATTGATACAGAGTTTCCCGGCAATCCGTAAAATTTTGCGAACATCGGACGCGCTCATTTGCCTCCCGCCTTTTTCATTTTCTTTTGTATTTCCTGGGTAACGATCCTGTTTATTTCCCGTTCGGTTTCCGGTCCTATTTCCAGAAACGGACGCGGTACAACGTCCGTTGTCAGTTTCGTCGGGTTGGTTGACTTGTTAAGCATCCATCCCATATGCAACTGAACCGCGTCCGATTCCCGTTGCCGAACTTCCTTGGTTTTCTTTTTGGTATCCTTGAACCCCTTGAATTTTGCGGCCTTTTTCCCGCCATATATGAAATTATATATTCCCTTTTTGGCGGTCGGTGTAATGTCCTGCTCGTCCGTTCCGCCTTCCTGCATCCGGGTTGCGTAATGGGCAATGTCTCCAGTAACGCCGACGACGACAATATATTTTCCCTTGTACCATGCGGATTGTTTTGAGGCGTTCCCCCACCAGTTTTTCAACAGGTTGGTATTTCGCAAGGCGGGTCGATCCTGGAATCGAACGGAGGCGGGTTTCTTTTTCCCGAGGTTAAAGTCCGCCAACGCCCCGGCAACGTTGAGTTTGGGGGAGGCTTGCCCAGGGTATCGGGGTTCCCAGGGAGTCCCGGCGGGGCTTTTCTGGTCGGTAAATGCTCGGGTCGTCTGCTTCCGAAGCATGACGCCAATTTTTTTCAGAACGTCCCGAGGGTCTTCGATCTCTTTTTGAAAGGCGGCGAGGGTGACAATTGCCGTCCACCGTCCCGGATTTCCTCTTCTCCGGGCGGCTTTCACATATGACTTGTCATCCTTTCGTACCGCCATTCGTCGTTTCCCATTTGTTTAATCGTTTCGGTTTTTGTCGTCGGCGGGACCGTTCGGAATGAAATCGTCGAACTTCGGCCAATCGAAGGAAGGTCGAACAATCTCGTCCCCGATTTGATGGGAGGTCGGAGTCATTACTGAATCGGTGCGCGGCGAAATCCGATCCCGTCCGGTGATTCTCGCCACTTCCTTCAATCGGTCGATGTACTTTTCATGGGCGTCCGTTGCGCTTATCCCACCCGCGCCCGTGCGGATGGTCAATTTTGCAACCACTCCGTCGACCATAACTGAAAGGAGTGCGCTTGTATCATTCCCGGCCCCGGCCCAAGTATTGTAGTCCACTCCACAATAAGTTCTGACATCTCCCTTTGCATCCGTTACCGCCGCTTCGCCGCGTGTATCGTCAATCGTTGTTGCTTCGGGTTTTTGGGGATTGGTCAGGTTGACCAAAAATTCAGTCCCGAATCTTGCTTTTACTGCATCCCATACAACGGTCATTTATCGCCTCGAATTTATTCTGGACGATCCGATCAGTTCGTCAACCTGGAAAATCTGAATGGTCGATCCATCGTCGATTTGGAAGTTGTACGTCTGCGTATCGGAGACGCCAAAAGAAAACGTCCCCATCGCAAGCGCGGCAACGTCAAACCCCGATCCTAAGACAACCGCCTGGTCGGTGTTGCCCGTCTTTTTAATGATAACACTTAATTTACAAGCACCCGAAAAGGAACAGGAAATCCGAAAGGTCGAAACTCCCGTTGCGGGTGTAATGTCTGCCGCCAGGATATCGGTATCCGCCCCCGGTGCGCTTCCTTCGTGAATCAAAGCGTGATTTATAATCCCCGGCATCATGTCCCCCTAAGTAGGATCGGGCCAGGTAACGGACCCGCCCGTTGCATGGGGCAAGTATCGCCCGAAATTTATCCAGAAAAATCGTTGTAGAATTGCCTCGGTCGCCGAGTCGGTCCAGGTGTAAATATCATCGAAAAGGAACTCGGTCTGTCCATCTTCGATAAAGTAATATTCCCCGTCGAAAGACTGCCAGGGCATACACATAACAGTATCGACCAGGACTGTTCCGGTTGTGTTCCCGGAAAGTTCGACCTCAACTTTCATGTCATCGCCGCCCGTATTGAAATTCTTGAACCAACAATCGGACCCGATTGCGATTTCAAGTTTATTCCATCCTGTCTCTGCGGCCAGTACGACCGAGGCGGATACGCCGCAAAAGGTGAAGGTGATTGTACCGTCTCCCGTCCCGACTTGGCGGTTGTACCAGAGATGCGCCTTGTATGGCATATAGGGATCAAGGGTCACGTTTCGCACCGTGAACGCCTGGGTAACGGTCGTATTTCCCGTAAATTTCAACGCCGCCGAATTGCCCCCGTCCGAGGGGTCCGGGACGTAGAAATTGGTTGTGTCGAGTTCAACGTCCGCAATCGTCCCGACTGTCCAATCGGTGAGGGAAGTAGGAACGGCGGCGGTCCCTTGAAAGTTTGTAAACGAAGCGTTGCCGATTACGGAATCCCTGGAGGTCGTCGCCCGGAGGTTGGCAATCTTCCCGCTTCCCTCGATTAAAAGCTGATCTTTGTTCGGGTCGGACCCGGTAAACTGGAAGACTTGTTCGCCTTCCTGGGTTCCCGAAAATTGATCGGCGACGACCTTCGCCTCTTTTGCCTCGGGCGTTGTGTTTTCAATATCGAGTCCGTTTTCGTCCACGGTCAACCGAACCAAACTTCCATCGCCGACATTCGACCCACCCGCCGCCGGGGTTCCGAATGTGAATCCCCGAGACGTTACCGCCTGGGAGTTGTCGATCATAAACTTAGACAGGCGGGTAATGATGGATTGCGTATCCGTTTCCGGGGCGTTTATCACCTGGCCCATTGTGGTAAACAACGGGTCCATGACGGACGCGCCGCTGAGAATGGCCCCGTTTACCGCGCCCCTCATGCCGTCCATTGCACCCATGAGGCGTCCGGTGTAATCCCCTTCGAGGGATTGGATCAACGTATCTTCGTTGGAAATGAAATTTGTCGAGGCGGTCGTCCCGGCGTACTGGCGCAAATTGTCCTGTATCCGGGCAACGTTGGAAATTTGAGTCTCAACCTCGGTTTGCGTAGGAGTCGGCACTTTTTAACCTCCCGACATTAAAACCCATCCAGGTTTTTCGACCTGGAAATTATGCCATTGCCTCGGGCGACTGATTTCGCCAATCGTGCGGGAGGTTTTTCGCCAGGACTTTCATAAAGAGAAACTGACCGAGGGGAAGGTCATTGTTGTTGAACGTATACCTCGGGTTGTCGGTGTTGAGAATCGACGCCCTGGAACCGTATTTCCGAATGACTTTTCTTCCGACCGCCTTTGCAATAAAATCGATTTCCTCTTTTGAAAGGGAAATGACTTTTCCGTTTACCTTTTCCCGGCGAGTTTCTCGGGACTCTTCATGATAGGAAACGATTTCGTTTTCCTTGGAAAAGTCTATGCCTCCCGCGTGAACCGTCCAATACGGACACTCTTCTTTTACGCCCGTCCAGACTTCGTATTTCGGAGAAACTTTTACCCTGGAAATCTTCGCCCGAATATCCCCGATTGGTGCTTTGACAATCGTTTCGGGTTTTTCTTCCGGGACGAGTTGAGCAACCAGATTTTTCGGTTCCATTTCCACCGTTGCGGTCATGGTTTCGTCAGCAACTTTATCAACTTTCCGGGGTCTTCCGCGTTTCTTCGCCATTTGTTTTATCCTTAAAATCACCGACTAACGGGCAGGACCGGGCAAAATGCCCGTCCTGGTTCTATACTCTACTTTCAACACCAACAAGAGAACATAAACCCTTGAATTTCAAGAGGTTAATTATTCACTTTGACCGTCTGATAAGGCAATGTGAGGCCGAAACCGTCACGCGAATCCCAACTGACCGATTCAATTTTTGTCGATCTGCTGAGGTCGCTATTGTCCATATTTGCGTATGACTCCCGAAGGGGTCGGCGGACCTGTTGGAATACGGGTTTCAACGGCGCACCGTTGCAGAAAACAAACCAGTCATCATCGGTGATCCGGGCGGAACCCCAAAGGGTGATATTTAGGCCAGATTCCATGATGATATTGGAAACCGCCGCGTTACTGGTCGAGGAAACCGGACCCGCCAGGGTTCGACCCTGTTGGAAGGCTTCCCGGAAGACCATTTCGGACGATACGGGATATACGATGGTCAATCCCTTGTCGATTACCTCTTCGGACCAGAGGGGTTGTCCCTGCGTATCCTGGAAAAGACGAATGCGTTCGATTGCATCATAGAAATCCGTCCGAATTGCGGACGAACTCGCTACGCCTGTTCCGGTAATCAGGTTTCCACCTGTCGCGCCGAACCTGGCCGCGCCCGAAGCGGTTGCGGCGTATAGCGCGGCTCCATCCGGTGCTAGAGGCAACGAGGGCAAAAGTTCCGTCGATACGCTTCCCGTCAAAATTTGGAAAAATACCCTCTCTGATAATGTGGCGAAATTAGTCCCGGCTTCTCGCGCACGTTGCATCAGAGAGCGCGTCTGATCGTCTTCCCGGTCGTTTTCGTTCCATTCGACCTGGATCGCCCAATCGCGATTTGTCACCGAAAATTGAACCGAATTGAAAGCGTCCTGCGGGATTGCGTCTCCACGCTTCCAGATACGCGGAAATGGTGCGCTCTGATAGAAAGCGTAAATTTCTACTAATTTATCCGAAGGCACTCCCAGGTCCATGCAGTTGGCAAGTCGCGCCTTGCTCGTCTCGTAGGCCGAGGCGTATTCCGAAGCAAAATCCGCCCTGATCCCGGCGGTCAGGGTATTCGCTGATACGACAATCTGTCCAGGCATTTTGTTATCTCCTCAAGTTTTTACAGGTTAGGGAAGTTCGACGCCTTGCCACTCACCGAGGCCAAACAAGCGAACGTCACAGGTCGTCCCGGTATAGTACCGGGTCAACAGTCCGACCGGGTTGGGATTCGTCCCAACGGACAGGTCAAATGTATTATCGTCGGTCGCATAAACAACGTTTCCGACATCGGTGATTGCAGTCACGCCTGTCACAGCGACTTTCTTCAAAACAGTTCCCCCGGTATTGACATGGACCTCGGGCGGTTCGTCTGCGGTCGTGTCACCCGTAACGCCATTCATGGCGAATCCGACGAACTGCTCTGCCGCAACGTCCGTCCATGCAAGCGCAAGTCCGGTCGTGTTGTTGACGCCGACGAGGGAACCCGCAAAAATTACGGAGGCGTTCGTTACCTGGAACGCCTGTACCATCGTATCGGCGGTTTCGTAAATGTGATCTGCTGAAAGGGCCATTTTCGTTATCTCCTATTTTCGCCGTTGTTATTATCGGAAAGAGTCGTTGCAATAAAGGCG
>MPMD02347546.1_pt1 | contig 17525 bp, 13 predicted proteins | sample 1617291 | NCBI WGS metagenome assembly MPMD02 (sample SAMN05944810, study PRJNA350692) | marine metagenome | biome: marine; feature: ODZ; material: water; isolation source: 120 m water sample filtered on 30 um supor filter | place: Pacific Ocean | collected 2012-04-09 | depth 120m m | reverse complement strand
TCCGTCCGACTCTTCCGTCTTGATGCGTGTCACACGATTCGGCAATACCTGAATAATCGTGACCGGCACCGATGCGCCATCGTCAGTAAAGACGCGACTCATCCCGGTTTTTCGACCAATAAGCCCAATGGCCATGGCACTTCCCTTACATTCAGAGACATACCCCACAGGAGCGGGGCAAGTATTTTTCCTATGAAAATAGGTCAGCCTTCAATTTTGGAGGATTTATAATCGAAACAATCCAAAATCGAAGCCTGACCCGTCAGATTCCCTTGTGCAAAGCCACTTTCAGCCCCGCTCGTTGCCAGGCGGTTCCACCAATCACCCCTGCAGCACACTTCTGGCAGCACGAAGCCCGATACAGGATCACCTGCACCGGGCCCGAGCTAGCAGGTAATTATAGCAAAATTTCTACCTAGTTCAATTTAATCTGCACATCCACCCCGGCGGGTAATTCCAGCTTCATCAACGCATCTACCGTCTTGTCGGTCGGTTCCAGGATATCCATCAGCCTTTTGTGAGTCCGGAGTTCGTACTGATCCCGTGCATCCTTGTTGACATGTGGCGAAATCAGCACGGTAAACCGCTCTTTTTTCGTCGGCAGCGGCACCGGACCCCGCACCTGGGCGCCTGTGCGCTTCGCTGTCTCAACGATTTCCCGGGCCGAATTATCAATCAGCCGATGATCAAATGCCTTGAGCCTGATCCGTATATTTTGATTAGTAGTCATAAATTTTGTCTCATTTCCGTCCAACACCTCATCAAGGGATCAGACCCTGCTTATCGTTATTCAAATATCTTTGCCACGACTCCGGCGCCAACCGTCCGGCCGCCCTCGCGGATCGCAAAACGCAGCCCTTCTTCCATCGCAATCGGCGCAATCAGGTCTACCTTCATCTGCACATTGTCACCCGGCATCACCATCTCCGTGCCTTCCGGCAACTCAACAGCACCCGTTACGTCCGTCGTACGGAAGTAAAACTGGGGGCGATAACCCTTGAAAAATGGCGTATGACGGCCACCTTCATCCTTGGTCAGAATGTATACCTCCGCCTCAAACTTGGTATGCGGCGTGATCGAACCGGATTTGGCCAGCACCTGGCCGCGCTCTACCTCTTCGCGCTTCGTGCCACGCAGCAATACGCCCACGTTGTCGCCCGCCTGACCTTCGTCCAGCAACTTGCGGAACATCTCCACACCCGTACACGTCGACTTCGCCGTGTCCTTGATGCCCACTATCGATACTTCGTCGCCAACCTTTACAATGCCGCGTTCAATACGCCCGGTCACCACCGTGCCACGACCCGATATCGAAAATACATCCTCGACCGGCATCAAAAAGGCACCGTCAACCGCACGCTCGGGCATCGGGATCCAGCTATCCAGCGAATCCACCAGCTTCTCTACCGACGGCGTACCTATATCGCTCGTATCACCTTCCAGCGCCTTAAGCGCCGAACCGATAATAATCGGCGTGTCATCTCCCGGGAACTCATAGGTCGACAGCAGGTCGCGCACCTCCATCTCAACCAGCTCCAGCAACTCGTCGTCGTCCACCATGTCTGCCTTGTTCAGGTACACCACGATATACGGCACACCCACCTGGCGCGCCAGCAGTATATGTTCACGCGTCTGCGGCATCGGCCCGTCTGCCGCACTGCACACCAGAATCGCGCCGTCCATCTGCGCCGCTCCCGTGATCATGTTCTTCACGTAATCTGCGTGCCCCGGACAATCCACATGCGCATAATGACGCTCATCACTCTCGTACTCCACGTGCGCCGTCGCAATGGTAATGCCGCGCTCTCGCTCCTCCGGAGCCTTGTCAATATCATCAAACGCCGTTTCGTCACCACCATGCTTTGCCGCCATCACCTTGGTCAGCGCCGCCGTCAGCGTCGTCTTACCGTGATCAACGTGACCAATCGTGCCCACATTTACATGTGGCTTGGTGCGTTCAAATTTCTCCTTAGACATCAAACTCTCCAGTTTTTCTTAATGTATTTGCTTGCACAAGCTAATCAGCCTCTCTTGATCACTGTCTCGGCTACTTTTGCCGGAACTGCATGGTAGTGACCAAAATCCATCGAATAAACCGCTCGACCCTGTGACATGGACCGCAGATCCGTCGCATAACCGAACATTTCGGCCAACGGTACCTGGGCACGAATAATTTTACCGGCAGGCGATTCATCCATACCCTGCAACACACCGCGACGACGGTTTAAATCGCCATTGACATCACCCATGTAATCATCCGGGGTTACAATCTCGACATTCATAATCGGCTCAAGCAATACCGGCTTGGCCTTGCGAACACCTTCCTTGAAACCAATCGAGCCGGCAATCTTGAATGCCATTTCACTAGAGTCAACATCGTGAAACGAGCCATCGTACAACGTGACCTGAACATCGATGACCGGGAAACCAGCCAACACGCCTGAGGACATGGCCTCCTGCACACCCTTACCGACTGCCGGAATATATTCCTTCGGTATGGTGCCGCCAACGATATTGCTGATGAACTCAAAACCTGCACCGGCGTCAAGCGGTTCAAGCTTCAACCAGACATGACCATATTGACCACGGCCGCCCGACTGACGTACAAACTTGCCTTCAACCTCGACAACCTTGCGAATTGTTTCGCGATAGGCCACCTGCGGCTTACCTACATTGGCCTCGACACCAAACTCGCGCCGCATACGGTCAACGATGATATCCAGATGCAACTCGCCCATACCCGAGATGAGCGTCTGGCCAGACTCCTCTTCGGTATGCACCCTGAATGACGGATCTTCCTTGGCAAGTTTCTGTAAGGCAATGGCCATTTTTTCCTGATCCGGTTTTGTCCGCGGCTCAACAGCTACTGCAATAACCGGATCCGGAAACTCCATGCGTTCCAGCACGATAGGGCTCTTCGGGGTAACCAGGCTGTCACCCGTAGTGACATCCTTAAGACCCACGGCAGCAGCGATATCGCCAGCACGCACCTCCTTGAGGTCCGCACGATCGTTCGCGTGCATCTGCAGGATACGCCCGATGCGTTCCTTTTTACCCTTGACCGGATTCAAAACCATGTCGCCGGAATGCAACACGCCGGAATAGACACGAAAAAATGTCAGGTTACCGACAAACGGGTCAGTTGCAATCTTGAAAGCAAGCGCTGCAAACGGCGCAGTATCTTGCGGCGGACGCTCATCTTCGCTCTCATCACCGAGAATGCCACGAATTGCCGGAACATCAACCGGTGACGGCATGAATTCAACAATGGCGTCGAGCACGGTTTGCACACCCTTGTTCTTGAACGCCGAGCCACAGACCACCAAAACGATCTCATTCTTTAAAGTACGTATTCGCAGCCCGTCCTTGATCTCCTGCTCAGACAAATCACCCTCATTGATATACTTATCGAGGATCTCTTCCCTGGCTTCGGCTGCCGCTTCAAGCATCTTCTCACGGTACTGATTACAAATATCCTGCAAATCTGCAGGAATCTCACTGTATTTGAACGTCGTGCCCTGATCGGCATCATTCCAGTGGATGGCCTGCATCTTGACCAGGTCAACAACACCAATAAATTCATCCCCGACACTGATCGGGATCTGGATTGGAACCGGTTGCGCGCCGAGTCGCTCTTCTATCTGCTGCACCACGCGCAGAAAATCAGCACCGGTGCGATCCATCTTATTGATAAACGCCATGCGCGGCACATGGTACCTGTTACCCTGCCGCCAGACTGTCTCGGACTGCGGTTCGACACCGCCGACTGCGCAGAACACAGCCACGGCACCGTCCAGCACACGTAACGATCGCTCGACCTCAATCGTGAAATCTACATGTCCGGGCGTATCGATAATATTGACCCGATGTTCAGGAAAGTTGTTATCCATCCCATTCCAGAAACAGGTTGTCGCCGCGGAGGTTATCGTAATGCCGCGCTCCTGCTCCTGCTCCATCCAGTCCATCACGGCAGCACCGTCATGAACCTCGCCTATCTTGTGCGAAACACCGGTGTAGAAGAGGATACGTTCGGTCGTAGTGGTTTTACCGGCATCAATATGCGCCATGATACCGATATTTCGATAGCGCTCGATAGGAGTAGTGCGTGCCACAGTACTGCGTCCTTTCTCACCAGGCGCAGCAATTACCAACGGAAATGCGAGAAGGCCTTGTTAGCCTCCGCCATGCGATGCGTGTCTTCACGCTTCTTTACTGCCGCGCCGCGATTTTCAACGGCATCCAGCAATTCACCCGCCAGTCTCTGCGCCATGGACTTCTCATTACGCTTACGTGCGGCATCAATAGCCCAGCGCATCGCCAGCGTGTTACGACGTGTCGGACGCACCTCGATCGGCACCTGGTAAGTTGCGCCACCGACGCGGCGTGACTTGACCTCAACCATTGGCTTGATGTTCTCAAGTGCTTGTTCAAGCAATTCAACGGACTGGGCTTCGGTCTGGCCGCTGCGCTGGGACATTTGCTCAAGCGCTGTATATACAATGTTCTCCGCAACCGACTTCTTGCCGCTCAGCATCAGCATATTGATGAACTTCGCAAGCAATTGACTATTATGCTTCGGATCGGGAAGAATTTGGCGTTTTGGTGCCTGGGTACGTCTGGACATTTTTTCAGCTCAAATTTGGATCATGGGTTCTTGACTGGAGGGGCCGGCTAGCTCTTTGGTCGTTTGGCGCCATATTTGGAACGCCCGTTGCGGCGATCAGAAACGCCCGCACAATCCAATGTGCCGCGCACCGTGTGATAACGAACACCTGGCAAATCCTTGACTCGACCGCCACGAATCAGGATAACCGAGTGCTCCTGCAGATTATGACCTTCACCGCCAATATAGCTCGTCACCTCGTAGCCATTGGTCAGGCGCACACGCGCTACTTTGCGCAACGCCGAGTTCGGCTTCTTCGGTGTCGTCGTATAAACACGGGTACAGACACCGCGCTTCTGCGGGCCAGCTTCGAGCGCCGGAACATTGCTCTTCGAAAGTTTTGTCTTACGTCCCTTGCGGACGAGTTGGTTAACTGTCGCCATATTACTGTAATCTCTGAGCGTTTTATCTATACACAAATATAAAGGCAACCGGGAAGCTGCATCATCTGGCGAGATTCAGCATCCGGGTCATTCTGTTGAAAACAGGCATCTTCGCCTGACTTTCATTGTTCTAGCGGCACATTCGGCTGCCGCACAGGATCGCGAATTGTAGTGATGCCTCGGATGCGCGTCAAGCCGCGCTAACAAAGGCGTTGAATCACTAAATACCCGTCATTGGCTCCGTATTATCTAACTGGCAGCCGGTTCTGGCTCAGTCGGGTTATCCCCCGAATCAGTCATGGTAGGTGCCGTAACCGTCGCCTCAACCGCCTCAACCGCCTCAACTGCATCAACTGCATCAACTGCATCAACCGCCTCTTCACTGGTTTGCTCAGACTGCTGCTCTGCTACCTCTTCCAGTTCACGCAACTCGGCTGCCAGCTGATCTTCACGGGTCTGGCGTTTTTCCTGGTGATAGGTGTACCCGGTACCGGCCGGTATCAGCCGCCCGACGATAACGTTCTCCTTAAGCCCCCGCAGATCATCACGCATACCCTTGACCGCAGCTTCGGTCAGAACCCGGGTCGTTTCCTGGAATGAGGCAGCCGAAATGAACGACTCGGTTGCGAGTGATGCCTTGGTAATACCCAACAATAACGGCTCATAGGTAGCCGGGTTCTTGCCCTTGGACTCCATGCTCTGATTCATTCCCAGCAACCGCATGCGCTCGATCTGCTCATTACGCAGCAGGTTCGTATCACCCGGATCAACAATCTCAACCTTACGCAGCATCTGGCGAATGATGACCTCGATGTGCTTGTCGTTAATCTTGACACCCTGCAGACGATAAACATCCTGAATCTCACGAATGAGGTAGTCAGCCAGTGGCTCAACGCCTCGCAAGCGCAGAATATCGTGCGTGGCCGGCTCACCATCAGCGATAATTTCGCCACGCTCAACCTGCTCACCCTCAAACACACTGAGGTGACGCCACTTGGGAATCAAATCCTCACGTTTCTCACCGTTTTCGCCGGTGATGACGAGTCGCCGCTTGCCCTTGGTTTCCTTACCGAAACTGACGGTACCCGTAGCTTCCGCCATGATTGCCGTTTCCTTCGGCTTGCGAGCTTCAAACAAGTCCGCAACCCGCGGCAAGCCACCGGTAATATCGCGTGTTTTCGAGCTTTCCTGCGGAATTCTCGCGATGACATCACCGACCGAAACCTTGCCGCCGTCACCAATTACAACGATTGCGCCCGGTGGCAACGAATAAACGGCCGGAATCACAGTGTTGGCAAAGCAAACTTCGTTGCCCTTGCTGTCAATGAGACGCGCGGTCGGACGCAGATCCTTGGTCGAACCGCCACGTTGCTGCAAATCCATGATGATGATACTTGAAAGACCCGTAACCTCATCGACCTTCTCTTCGACGGTCACGCCGTCAATGAAATCATCAAACTTCAGGGTACCATCGACCTCGGCAACCACCGGGTGAGTATGCGGTTCCCAGGTTGCAACGACCTGGCCTGCCGATACCGACTCATTTTCTGATGCCGTAATCATTGCGCCGTATGGGATTTTGTAGCGCTCGCGCTCCCGGCCCATGGAATCGATAACCCCGATTTCACCGGATCGGCTAACCGCAACGAGGTAGCCTTTCTCGTGTTTAACCGTCTTGAGTTTATGCAGCCGGATAACCCCATCCTGCTTGACCTCAACGTTGTTTATTGCGGCCGCCCTTGAGGCTGCACCACCAATATGGAACGTACGCATCGTCAACTGCGTGCCCGGCTCACCGATCGACTGTGCGGCGATAACGCCAACCGCTTCACCAATATTTATCTGGTGACCACGCGCCAGGTCACGGCCATAACACTGCGAACAAACGCCGTAGCGGGTTTCACAGGTAATCGGCGAACGAACCTTGACGATATCGACGCCGAGCTCTTCCAGTAACTGAACCAATGCTTCATTGAGCAGCGTATTTGCCTCGATGCGCACCTCTGTGGTCGCCGGATCAAGCACCGGCTCTGCCAGAACCCGGCCAAGCACGCGATCATGCAACGGTTCAACAATATCGCCACCCTCGACCAGCGGCATCGTCAGAATGCCGCGATCCGTTCCGCAATCCTCTGCTGTCACCACGAGATCCTGCGCAACATCGACCAGCCGGCGGGTCAGGTAACCCGAGTTAGCTGTTTTTAACGCCGTATCAGCGAGACCCTTACGAGCACCATGAGTGGAAATAAAGTACTGCAGGACATCAAGACCTTCACGGAAGTTTGCCGTGATAGGTGTTTCAATGATCGAACCGTCCGGTTTGGCCATCAGGCCGCGCATGCCGGCCAACTGACGAATCTGCGCAGCAGAGCCACGAGCTCCGGAATCAGCCATCATGAAAATCGAGTTGAATGACGGCTGCTCTACAGTCGGACCGTTTAAGGTCTCGACGTGTTCGATACCAAGCTTGTCCATCATGGCTTTGGCTACCTGATCATTGGTACGTGACCAGATATCGACAACTTTATTGTAGCGCTCACCATTGGTAACAAGACCACTGGCATATTGATCCTGAATTTCGCGAACCTCACTCTCTGCCTGGTTGAGAATACCGCTCTTTTCAGCCGGCACCACCATGTCATTTACGCCGATCGAAACACCGGAACGAGTCGCATACCCAAATCCCATATACATCAGGCGATCGGCAAACACGACGGTCTTTTTCAGACCTACCTGGCGATATGATGCATTAATACAGGCAGATATTGCCTTCTTGGTCATATTGCAGTTGACGTATTCAAAACCCAGACCTTCGGGCAGTAACTCAGATAACAGCGAACGTCCGACCGTTGTGTTGACGGTCTGGGAAAATGTGCTGAACGAACCATCTTCGTTCTGCGTCGATGTTTTAATGCGCACCTTGACCTTTGCATGCAGGTCGACGATGCCATTACCGTACGCGCGATGCACTTCGGACACGTCAGCGAAAATCATGCCCGAACCCTTTGCATTAACGTGTTCACGAGACATGTAATAAAGACCAAGAACAACGTCCTGCGATGGCACAATGATCGGCTCACCATTGGCCGGTGACAGAATATTGTTGGACGACATCATCAATGCGCGCGCTTCAAGTTGTGCCTCAATCGACAAAGGCACATGCACGGCCATCTGATCACCATCGAAGTCGGCGTTGAATGCCGTACAAACAAGCGGATGTAGCTGGATTGCCTTGCCCTCGACAAGTACCGGTTCAAATGCCTGGATACCGAGACGATGCAAGGTTGGCGCTCGGTTCAGCATAACCGGGTGTTCACGAATGACATCCTCAAGAATATCCCAGACTTCCGGACCTTCGCGTTCAACGAGACGTTTGGCCGCCTTAATGGTTGTCGAATCACCGTGCAACTGTAGCTTGCTGAAAATAAATGGTTTGAAAAGCTCAAGTGCCATCTTTTTAGGCAGCCCGCATTGGTGCAGTTTCAACGTCGGGCCGACCACGATGACCGAACGTCCCGAATAATCGACTCGTTTACCGAGCAGGTTCTGGCGGAAGCGCCCCTGCTTGCCCTTAATCATATCGGCAAGCGACTTCAGCGGACGGCGGTTCGTACCCGTAATCGCACGGCCGCGGCGACCATTGTCGAGCAATGCATCGACAGATTCCTGCAACATGCGTTTTTCATTGCGAACAATAATATCTGGCGCATTAAGTTCGAGCAGGCGCCGCAGACGATTGTTACGGTTGATAACCCGGCGATACAAATCATTCAGGTCCGAGGTCGCAAAACGTCCCCCATCAAGCGGCACGAGCGGACGCAGATCCGGTGGCAGGACCGGCAGGACTGTCAGCACCATCCATTCAGGCTTGTTACCCGACTCGAGGAATGCTTCAAGCAGTTTCAGGCGTTTCGACAAACGCTTTATTTTTGTCTCGGAACTGGTTGCGTTTATATCCTCACGAACCTGGAGGACTACACTTTGCAGATCAATCGTACTCAGCATTTCGTGGACAGCCTCGGCGCCCATTGCTGCATCAAACTCATCGCCATATTCTTCGATGGCTTCAAGGTATTGCTCGTCAGTCATCAATTGACCGCGTTCGAGCGTGGTCAGGCCGGGCTCGGTTACGACGAAGGCTTCAAAGTACAGAACACGCTCAATCTCACGCAGCGTCATATCGAGCATCAGGCCGATACGTGAGGGTAATGATTTCAGAAACCAGATGTGTGCCGTCGGGCTGGCCAGTTCGATATGCGCCATGCGCTCACGACGAACCTTGGTCTGTGTGACCTCAACACCGCATTTCTCGCAAACAACCCCGCGATGTTTGAGGCGTTTGTACTTGCCGCACAGGCACTCATAGTCCTTGATCGGTCCAAAGATCTTCGCGCAGAATAATCCGTCGCGTTCAGGCTTAAAGGTTCGATAATTAATCGTTTCCGGCTTTTTGACCTCACCAAACGACCACGACCGAATCAACTCCGGCGATGAAAGACCGATACGAATCGCATCGAAATCCTCAACATCGTTCTGTGTTTTAAAAAGCTTTAATAAGTCTTTCATGTATCACCTACCCAAAGGTAAAACTGGGGCAATAATGGCCCGAGCCGCTGTGTTAGTCCTGTTCCAATTCAATATTGATAGCCAGAGAACGAATCTCCTTGACCAACACGTTGAACGATTCCGGCATACCGGCATCCATTTCATGAGTGCCATCGACGATGTTCTTGTACATCTTCGTGCGACCCTGCACATCATCCGACTTGACAGTAAGCATTTCCTGCAGAGTGTAAGAAGCGCCGTAAGCTTCCAGCGCCCAGACCTCCATCTCACCGAAACGCTGACCACCGAACTGTGCCTTGCCACCGAGAGGTTGCTGTGTCACCAGACTGTATGGCCCGGTCGAACGTGCGTGCATCTTGTCATCAACCAGATGATTCAACTTAAGCATGTACATATAACCAACCGTTGTCGGTCGCTCGAAATACTCACCGGTACGTCCGTCGATTAATGTCGTCTGACCGGAACGGGGCAAGCCGGCAAGCTCGAGCAGACTCTTGATCTCCTGCTCGGTTGCACCATCAAAAACCGGTGTCGCAATTGGCACGCCGTTACACAAATTGCCGGCCAGTTCCGTAACCTCATCATCAGACAGACTCTTGATATTTTCCTGCTTGCCGCCTGACTTGTTGTAGATCTGGTCAAGATAACCACGCAGTTTTGACATCGTCGTACCGTTATCGAGAAGATTCGCTATTTGCTGACCCAGTTGCTTGGCAGCCCAGCCAAGATGAGTTTCCAGCACCTGGCCGACGTTCATGCGTGACGGTACGCCCAACGGATTCAGGACAATGTCGACCGGGGTTCCGTCTTCAAGATACGGCATGTCCTCGACCGGGACGATCATCGAGATCACCCCCTTGTTACCGTGGCGACCCGCCATCTTGTCACCCGGCTGGATACGACGCTTGACGGCAAGGTAAACCTTAACCATCTTGAGCACGCCAGGAGCAAGATCATCACCAGCCGTAATCTTGGTCTTCTTTTCAATATAGCGCTGCTCAAATTCATCACGTTGTGCATTCAGGCGTTCCGCAACTTGCTCAAGTTGCTGGTTCGCCTCGTCGTTTCGCAACCGAATTTCGAACCACTTCTCACGATCAAGTTCGTCCAGATATGCTTTTGTGACCTTACTGCCGGACTTCAGCTCATTCGGGCCGCCGTCCACCTGTTTATTAACCAGCATTCGTTCGATACGATCGAATATATCTTTCTCAAGAATTCGGCGCTGATCATCAAGATCCTTGCGCACACTTTCAAGCTCCGATGCTTCGATCGACAGTGCGCGGTTGTCCTTATCGACACCGTCGCGCGTGAACACACGGACATCGATAACCGTACCGTCCATACCTGGCGGCACACGCAGCGAGGTATCTTTTACATCTGATGCCTTCTCGCCAAAAATAGCACGCAGCAATTTTTCTTCCGGTGTCAACTGGGTCTCACCCTTCGGCGTAACCTTACCGACGAGAATCTCACCAGCCTTGACCTCGGCGCCGATGAAGGCAATACCGGCCTCATCAAGTTTGCCCAGCGCAGAATCACCCACATTCGGAATATCAGCAGTAACCTCTTCCGAACCCAGTTTTGTATCTCGAGCGACACAGGTCAGTTCCTCAACATGAATCGTTGTAAAACGATCCTCATGCACGAGGCGCTCGGAAATAAGGATTGAATCCTCAAAGTTATAGCCATTCCAAGGCATAAACGCGACCAGCAGATTCTGCCCGAGCGCAAGCTCGCCCATGCTCGTTGACGCGCCATCGGCCAGTACATCGCCACCAGAAATAACATCATTGGAATTAACCAGTGGTCGCTGGTTAATACATGTATTCTGGTTCGAACGTGTGTACTTTGTAAGATTATAAATGTCGACACCCGATTCGCCGGCACTTGTCTCATCATCATGTACGCGGACGACAATACGGGAGGCGTCAACCGAGTCGACGATGCCACCACGTTTGGCAACCACCGTGACACCGGAATCGATGGCAACCGCACGCTCCATCCCGGTACCTACAAGCGGCGTATCCGAACGCAGCGTCGGCACCGCCTGACGCTGCATATTCGAGCCCATTAAGGCCCGGTTAGCATCATCGTGTTCAAGAAACGGAATCAGGGATGCTGCAACCGAAACGATCTGTTTCGGCGAGACGTCCATAAAATCGATCCGCTCACGCGGCAGCAATGTAAACTCGTTCTGGTGTCGTACGGACACGAGTTCCTCAACGAAACTGCCCTTCGGCGTCAGGTCAGCATTTGCCTGAGCAATAACGAACTGGCCCTCCTCAATCGCAGACAGGTATTCAATTTCGTCAGAGACTTTACCGTTGATCACTTTACGATAAGGTGTCTCGAGGAAGCCGAACTCATTGGTTCGCGCATAAACCGACAGCGAGTTGATCAAACCAATATTCGGGCCTTCAGGCGTCTCGATCGGACACACGCGACCATAGTGGGTCGGATGCACGTCACGCACCTCAAACCCGGCTCGTTCGCGGGTCAAACCACCCGGGCCGAGGGCCGATACGCGACGTTTATGAGTAACCTCAGACAACGGATTATTCTGATCCATGAACTGCGACAACTGACTTGAGCCAAAGAATTCCTTGACCGCCGCTGCAACCGGCTTGGCGTTAATCATCTCCTGCGGCATCAGACCTTCGGACTCAGCCAGCGTCAGGCGTTCCTTAACGGCACGCTCAACACGGACCAGGCCGACACGAAATGCATTTTCGGCCATTTCACCAACACTGCGAATACGCCGATTACCAAGGTGATCGATATCATCGACCACACCCTTACCGTTACGAATATCCATCAGCACCTGCAAAACGGCGATGATGTCCTCACGAGTCAGTATGTCGGAAACTTCGCTTTCTTCCCGACCAACACGGCGGTTGAACTTCATGCGCCCAACCGCCGACAAGTCATAGCGTTCAGGATTGAAAAACAGGTTCTGGAACAGATTCTCGGCCGCATCCTTGGTTGGCGGCTCACCCGGTCGCATCATGCGATAAATCTCAACAAGCGCTTCGAGGCGCGTTGTTGATGGATCAATGCGTAATGTGTTGGATATATACGGGCCCTGATCAAGATCATTAACGTACAGCGTTTCGATTTTTTCGATGCCCGATGCAATTAACTTCTCGACAATTTCAGCCGTCAGCAGGTCATTAGCCGCAGCAAGTAATTCACCGGTTTCCTCGTCGACAATGTCATGAGCCAGAATTTTTTCTTCAAGATATTCGGGCGGCACAATAATCGTCTTTACGCTCGACTTCGACATCTCACGTACATGTCGTGCCGTAATCCGCTTGCCTTCATCGACAATCAGCTTACGTCCGACCTTGATATCAAACACAGCCGTTTCACCGCGTAACCGTGATGGCACAAGCGTCATTTTTATATCTTTAGCTGACAGCAGAAATTCGTTCTTCTCAAAGAACATGTCGAGCATTTCTTCATTCGTATACTCGAGTGCGCGCAGGATAATCGTTACCGGCAATTTACGGCGTCGATCAATACGTGCAAAAACCGCATCCTTCGGGTCAAACTCAAAATCAAGCCACGACCCACGGTACGGAATGACCCGTGCTGAGAACAGTAGCTTGCCGGACGAATGCGTCTTGCCCTTATCGTGGTCAAAGAACACACCTGGCGAACGATGCAACTGCGAAACAATGACCCGCTCAGTACCATTGATGACGAAAGTACCGTGGTCGGTCATCATCGGCATCTCGCCGAGATACACTTCCTGTTCGCGAACTTCCTTGACGACTTTCTTCGGGCCTTCCTTGTCGTATATGACCAGGCGAACCTGAACACGTAATGGCGCAGCATAGGTCAAACCACGAGACTGGCATTCCTTGACATCGAATACCGGTTCACCCATTCGATAGCTGATGTAATCAAGAGCCGCGCTACCTGAATAGCTGACAATCGGGAACACGCTCTTAAAAGCGGCATGCAGGCCTCGATCCTGACGATCCTCCGGTACGATACCCTCCTGCAGATATTTGCGGTAGGAGTCGACTTGGATGGCCAACAAGTACGGTACGTCCAGAATACTGGACCGCTTACCGAAATCCTTACGGATTCGTTTTTTCTCGGTAAAGGAATACGCCATGAAGTAGCACCTCTATATTGCTACGCGTTTAAAAAACGTGCCCGAAAAAACACCGGAGTTAGATTCCGGAACCTTCTCAGTTCGGTTACTTAAGTTCCACAGATGCTCCAGCTTCTTCAAGCTGCTTCTTGACCTCTTCCGCCTCATCCTTGGAAATGCCTTCCTTGACAGCTGCGGGAGCGCTTTCAACCGTGTCCTTGGCTTCTTTCAGACCAAGACCGGTAATCGTGCGCACGGCCTTGATGACGGAGACTTTATTAGCCCCGAAACTGGTCATTACAACGTCAAATTCAGTCTGTTCTTCAGCCGCAGCACCCGCGTCCGCGGCCGGACCTGCAGCAACAGCGACCGGCGCTGCGGCAGACACGCCCCACTCTTCCTCAAGCATTTTTACCAGTTCCACCACTTCCATGATTGGCTTGGCGCTCAATTCCTTGAGCAGATCTTCATTAGATAACGACATTGTTCAAAACTCCTGTGAATTAGTTACTCAAAATATTCATTAATAAAAATTTTAGCTCGGCCTGTGACCGGTTCAGGCCGAAGATTCGCCATCGCTGCGAACACCAAGTACCCGGGCAAGCATTGCCGGCGGTTCAGCAAGTGTGCGAACCAGCTGAGCAAGTGGTGCCTGCAGGATACCCAGCAACATACCCCGAGCCTGGTCAAGGTTCGGCAGACTGGCGAGACGGTTCAGGTCTTTAGCACCATACAAAGTCCTGCCGATGACTACTGCCTTGGTTGCCAGATCTTCGTTGGCTTTGGCAAAATCCCTGATGACGCGGGCAGCTGCCCCTGGGTCTTCGCGGGAAAATGCCAACAAAAGCGGACCTTTCAACACTTCAGCAAGGCATTCGTAATCCGTACCTTGAATAGCTCGTTTGGCCAGAGTGTTTTTAATCACGCGCACATAGACACCTTCGCTGCGAGCCTTGACCCGAAACTCTGTCATCTGCGCTACGCTCAGCCCCCTGTATTCGGCTGCAACTACCGATTCCGAATTAGCTGCGACCTCATTAACCTCGGCTACAAGCGCTTGCTTGTCTTCAAGTCTGAGTGCCATCGTCTCCTCCTAGCGTTGTCGTCACACGAGCACAAAAAGTCGCAGCATGAGATACCGTTTCATACCCTCTTTGCACTCTTACCCAAATGGTGACTTTCACCAGGAAAACCTGATTTGAGTAACACCATCTACGCAGGCCATTCAATTAAGGGGCTGGTAATACCCTCCAGCGCCACCTGCGGTCTTTGATGAAAGGAAATAGTGATGTCGGACACCAAAATTCCCACTACGTCTTCATATTGACATTCATATCAGGGCATCGGTGCCGGCCACCAAAGCCCCCCAAAATCTTTTAAATGCTGACAGTCGAATGATCGACCGGTACCCCCGGACCCATCGTTGACGAAACCGTCATCTTCTTCAGGTATTGCCCCTTTGTGGATGATGGTTTTGCTTTGATAATGTCTGTCAACAGGGCAGCAAGGTTTTCACTTAGCGCGCTGGTTTCAAAATCCGCCTTTCCGATCGAACAGTGCACGATGCCGGCCTTGTCGGCACGAAACCGTACCTGACCCGCCTTGGCATTTTTTACTGCTGTTTCGACATCCGGCGTAACCGTACCGACCTTTGGATTCGGCATCAGTCCACGAGGACCAAGAACCCGACCCAGCTGACCAACGATGCGCATGGCATCAGGAGTTGCAATCATGGTGCCAAAGTCCAGTTCTCCGCCTTTGATACGCTCGGCAAGATCTTCCATGCCAACCGCGTCAGCTCCGGCCGCCTCGGCCATCTCGGCATTTTCACCCTGCGCGAAAACTGCTACACGTACTTCCTTGCCGGTACCGTTTGGCAACACGACCGAGCCACGCACGACCTGATCGGATTTACGCGAATCAATACCGAGGTTGACAGCAACGTCGATAGATTCACCAAACTTTGCCGTGGCCAGTTCCTTGACCAACGCCAGCGCCTCATTAACAGGCAGAAGCTCACTGCGTGAAACTTTATCCTGAAACTGCTGCTGTCTTTTGCTCGGTTTGGCCATCTCAGACGCCCTCCACATCAATACCCATACTGCGGGCACTGCCGGCAATCGTACGCACTGCTGCATCCATATCAGCTGCGGTAAGATCGGGCTCCTTCACCGTGGCAATCTCTTCGAGTTGGGCGCGAGTCACCTTACCGACCTTTTCCGTGTTCGGTATGCCGCTGCCTTTTTTTACGCCTGCCGCCTTTCTCAGCAGTACCGCCGCAGGAGTGGTTTTCTTGATAAATGTGAAACTGCGATCGCTATAAACCGTGATAATGACGGGCACCGGCATACCCGCTTCCATACCCTGCGTCTCAGCATTAAATGCCTTGCAAAACTCCATAATATTGACACCATGCTGACCCAATGCCGGCCCAACCGGTGGACTCGGATTTGCTTTGCCGGCAGGAACCTGCAGCTTGATGTATGTATCTACTTTCTTAGCCATTTTTTACCTCTCCGGGTCCAGACGCCGTCAGGCTCCCCATTGATGGTTGATCAAAGTGACGATGTTATTAACCGGCCACCGAAAAATAATCCCGCTATCCTGTTAACCCTTCTCCACCTGCGTGAATTCAAGTTCAACCGGTGTCGAGCGCCCCAAGATCTGGACGGCGACCCGTAATTTGCTCTTGTCATAGTTGACGTTCTCAACGACTCCATTGAAATCGTTAAACGGTCCATCCACGACGCGCACCACTTCACCCGGCTCGAACAAAACTTTTGGCCGGGGTTTATCCGCACCTTCTTCGACCCGGTTCAGAATAAAGTTAGCTTCCGCTTCGCTGATCGGCGCCGGCTGATCACTGCGACCGCCGATAAATCCGAGTACCTTCGGTACGCTCTTGACCAGGTGCCAGGTATCTTCGTCGAGTTCCATTTCTACCAGCACGTAACCAGGGAAGAACTTGCGCTCACTGCTGCGCTTCTTGCCTTCCTTCATCTCGACAACTTCTTCGGTCGGGACAAGAATCTTGCCAAACTTGTCTTCCAGGCCATGCAGCTTGATGCGCTCTTCGAGCGAACCTTTCACCTTCTTCTCAAAATTCGAGTAAGCGTGTACGACATACCATTTAAACGCCATACGTCACCCACCCTGCCCGGTCAATAACCCGGTGCCCCAGAGCAAGATCAGGTCCAGAATCCAGAAGAAAATACCGAGAATCATGGTAAAGACGATCACGGTAAGTGTTGTCTGCAACGTTTCCTGACGCGTCGGCCAGATCACCTTGCGAAGTTCGTTCCGCGAGCTTTGAATGAATCGCCACAGCACCTGCCCCTGTAACGACCGAAACGCAACAAAGGCACCTATGACCAGCGCCACAAGCAGCCCTGCTACACGCAGCAACAGCGATTCATTCTCGAAATAGTAATAGGCAAAGATGCCACTAATCAGCACCGCTGCAGCCAGCACCAGCTTAGCCGTATCCGCTATTCCCGGAGTCTCCTCTACTTTTGTATTCATAACCGCCTTAAAAAACCCCGGCCGCCTGGCCCGATCGAAATGGCAGGCCAGGAGGGAATCGAACCCCCAACCTGCGGTTTTGGAGACCGCCGCTCTGCCAATTGAGCTACTGGCCTATCGATCTCGCCTCACAATACCGTATTTCTAAACACCTTAACGAGGGATCAGACCCTGCTTATCGTTATTCAAATATCTTTGCCACGACTCCGGCGCCAACCGTCCGGCCGCCCTCGCGGATCGCAAAACGCAGCCCTTCTTCCATCGCAATCGGCGCAATCAGGGCTAC
>MPMD02277053.1_pt1 | contig 17592 bp, 15 predicted proteins | sample 1617291 | NCBI WGS metagenome assembly MPMD02 (sample SAMN05944810, study PRJNA350692) | marine metagenome | biome: marine; feature: ODZ; material: water; isolation source: 120 m water sample filtered on 30 um supor filter | place: Pacific Ocean | collected 2012-04-09 | depth 120m m | reverse complement strand
TGGAACACCATGGTTCACCGAGAGCGACTTGCCGCGCCAACTACGCCTGGCTGGAACACCATGGTTCACCGAGAGCGACTTGCCGCATCAACTACGCCTGGCTGGAACACTGGACTCCGCGTACTACTTCGTCACACCATCACTGATGGCCAGGAGCCTCCAGGCAGCGCTGCGGGGCAGCCTCCGAAGACAATACGAACAGCGGCGCCGCTGAGGTCACTACCTCGCCAACTCGAAGCCCACGGATGGCAAGAACGGCCAAACCTCCACACGCTGCCCGTCCCAGTTCCCCGGCTTGTCCCAGGGGTCGATGAAGACCGGCGCGATGACCGCCCCCGAGCGAATGACGATGCGCTTGCCCTCGCGGCGCCACCCCGCGAATGCGCCGACGTAGAAGATGGCCGAGTCGTCCCCGATGAGCCCGACGCCGCCAGCACTCAGGCCGAGCTCGACGCGGTTCACCCCGGAGCGGTAGGGGATCTGTCTCGCGACCGTGGAGTGTCCTGCGCCGAACACACCGAAGTACGGCATGGGCACCACGCTCAAGTGCGCGCGAGCGACCCAGTGCTCGGAACTCCCAGCCCTGGAAAGGGCCCGATCTCCAGAGCTGGCGACAACAGGAACGCTCCCAGCATTGCACTCATCTGTGCCTCCTCAGAGATGGAACAGCGCGAACTCCAGGATCTCGCGCATCTCGTCAGTGTTCGCTTGCTGACGGAACGAGCTGAACACCACCCTCCCCTCGCCCGCGTGGAAGGACACCAACAGCGGCGAACCCGGGAAGGGGGTCTCGACCTCTCCGCTCTGGTAGGTCACGTCGCCCACGAGGTGGACCGAGGTGTAGTCGGACCCGCCTACGACGACCGGCCACACGGGCAGGTCGAAGGTGATGTCCACCTCATCGGTGCCGAGATACTCGGCAAGGGAGGCATTCGACACAGTCGATGAGACGGCCTCTGACACGCCGTACTGTGCAGCGTCGGGCACGGTGTCCTCGCCCAGGAAGTCGAGCTTGTCCGGCCAGGTCTGCTCCACGACGTCGTATGCCCAGTCGGAGGCGTAGACGCCGCCACCCGCCGAGACGTAGTCCGCGAGGTTCTGCTGCACCTCGAGCGCGGTCATCTGGTCGGCGCTGGAGACACCCCAGATGACACCCTCCTCGACGTGACCTCCGTCGAAGAAGAGGACGTCATGGTCCGCCATCCGTGTCGGATCCTGGAGCAGCGACAACAGCGCGTCCTTCGAGGACCCGTCGAGAGTCTCGACGCTCAGGTTCGGCACGGCGGACAGCACGGCGGCGAAGTCGTCGTAGTAGCCCTCGACCACGAGCACGGAGAGCTCCGGAAGTGGCGAGCAGCCCTCCCACACCACGGTCTCGTTCTGCGCGTCGACGAGCTCGAGCTCGTAGGACTGTATGACCGCTCCCTTCCACTGCACGCTGACGGTGAGAGGCAGGCCCGCGGGGACCTCGCTGAAGCCCCACACGCCGTCGGTGTCGGCGACGGCCATCTGTGCATCGACGATGACCTCTCCGTCACGCGCCACCACCGTCACGCTTCCACCCACCAGCGGGCCATGTCCATCCGGCCGGCAAGAGCGGCCCTCCAAGCTCGCGACCCCATGCGGCTCGGCCACGTCGGGGGTCTGCTTGTTGAGTCCCGACTCCACGCACGCCAACAGGATCCACGGCATGAGTACATCGTAGCTGGCAAGCCCGCCCCTCGCGAAGCTACGCTCGCGCGCATGCTCCTGTTGATCAGCACCGCCCTCGGCGCGACCGCCGCCAGCCTCGTGACCTCCATGGAGGTTCCGAGCGCCGACCTCGTCGACGCCACCCTCGACGCCCACACCGACGCCACCGCAGTGCAGACGAGCATGGGCACGATCTCACCCGAAGCCGGCTCCGACTTTGCCTGGCTCTACACCGGCAAGGTCGGCGTGGGCCCGGAGACCGGGACGGACATCAATCCCATGGGGACGAAGGGCGACCGGAGCACCCTGACCCTGGAGCTCGCAGCCCCCGCCGGCGCGAACTCGCTGGTGTTCGAGTTCTACTTCCTCTCCGCCGAGTACCCCGAGTACGTCGGCAGCGCCTACAACGACACCTTCCAGGCCATCGTGACGGGCTCCGCGTACACGGGCAACGCCGCTCAGGACAGCGGCGGGAACGACATCAACGTCAACTCCGTGCTCTTCGCCGTGACCGCACCCTCGGACCTCTCCGGAACGGGCTTCGAGAACGTCGGCGGCGGGACAGGCTGGCTCACGACCGTCGTGCCCGTCGACCCGAGCACCAACCTGACCCTCGAGTTCACGGTCTACGACGTCGGCGACGGCATCCTCGACTCCGGCGTCGCCCTCGACAACTTCTACTGGTCCGAGAGCGACATCGACACGCCGATGATCGTGCGCAGCATCACGATCGACTACCTCACGCCCAAGCGCGCTCCCGAAGACGGCGGGATCGAGACCGCCATCACAGGCGAGGACTTCAACGACTCCTGTATAGCCTCCTTCGACGGCGTCGAGGCCCCGACGACCTACGTCGACGACAACACGCTCACTGCCCTGGTGCCAGCACACGAGCCGGGGCTCGTCGACGTGACCGTCAGCTGCATCGCGGTCGAGGACATCCTGGAGGGCGGCTTCACCTACTACACGACCGAGGATGGCGCCGAGCCACCGGCGCTGCACTCGGCGAGTCCCTACAACCACGACAACGAAGGCGGCGAGGTCGTCACGGTGCTCGGCGAGGGCTTCGTCGACGGCGCCACCTTCCTCGTCGACGGCGTGGACGTCGGGGGCTCGCTGATCGACGGAACCCAGGCGACCTTCTACGCCCCCGCACACGAGGCAGGCCTCGTCGACCTCGAGATCGTGAACCCGGACGGGCTCGCCGACGTTCTTCACGGCGCGCTGCTCTACAACGAGCCGGTGGAGCTCCCAGACACGGCGGCCCCGGACTCTGGCCCTGCCGACTCCGGAACAGAGAACCCCGACGATCCCCTGTCTCAGGGCACCGGTTGCACCACCGTACCGATAGGAGCCGCCTGGCTCCTCGGCCTCTTCTTGATCCGGAGGCGTCGATGAGCTTCCTGATGCTGTTGGCCTGCACCGACTACAACATCCAGCCCGACCCTCCCGAGACGCTGGAGCCGGATCCTCCCCTGCCGGTCTACGTGAACCCGGTGGCGGTGGCAGGCCCCGGCGGAGCGGTCAAGCGCTGGGAGCCCATCGGCCTCGACGGCTCGGAGTCCTGGGATCCCGATGACGAGGACGCCGAGCTCTTCTACAGGTGGGAGGTCACCGAGTCCCCCGCCGGCACGCCCATCCTGACCGGGGAGTACGCGCCGGATCCGGAGTTCCTCGCCGGCGAGATCGGCCTCTACGTGGTGCAGCTCCATGTCGAGGACGACGACGGGCTCACGAGCGAGAACTACGCAGCGAGCCTCGTCGAGGTCATCCCGTGGGAGGACCTCAGCGTCACGCTGACCTGGGACACCGCCGAGGCGGACCTCGACCTCCACCTCCTCCAACCCGATGGCGTCTACTTCGGCGAGGGGGACTGCTTCTTCGCCCAGCCCGAGCCCGACTGGGGCGTCGAGGGCGACAGCTCGGACGATCCGGTGCTCGACCAGGACTCCGAGACCTCGGAGACAGCAGAGACCATCACCCTGTCGCGCCCCGAAGAGGTCTCCTACGACTTCCTCGTGCACTTCTATGATCCCCGCGACTCGACGCGGAACTACGCCACGCCGACGCTCACGATCGAAGCCGAGGGCAGCGTCGTAGCGGAGCGCACTGGGCCCAAGCTGACGATGGGCCAGGTCTGGCGGGTGGGCAGCCTCGACTGGAGCGGCCCGACCTTCACGAGCGACGACTCGACCACCACCCACGAAGCGCTCGGCGGGCCCGACTACAACCTCTGAGGTAGCTTCACGGGGTGTGGGTCTACATGCTCGGTCTGACCGTGGCGAACGCCTCGGCAGAACAGACGCGCTGGCTGGCGGATGCCTACATGGAGCTCCCGTGGGTGGTGACCGTGCCGGGAGACGTGTCGGCCAGCCAGGGAACGGCCGATGCCTTCCGCGTCCTGCTCGAGCTGGAGTGCCGGACAGAGGACCTCGAGATGGTCTGCACCATCGAGGACGCCGCCTTCCAAGGTCGCGCGACCCGTTCACACGCGGGGGACGTCGGGGACGAGCTCGTGGACATCCGTGACGGCGTCATCGGCGCCAAGGTCACGATGCGTTTCGTCGAAGGTGGCCGCCTGGCGGTGACTCCAGACCTCGACGACGACGATCTCACCCAGCGGCAGCGTGCCCTGGTCGAGCAGCTCATTTCTCGAGCCCTGGTCGGCTTCGACGGGGTCGCCGTGGCAGCGCCGGAGCTCCCGACCTGGATCCAGGAGGACAGCCTCCTCGTGCAGGTGCCGGGGACCTATGCCCAAGGCATCATCTCCATCCGCCACATCCGCGACGGCGACGTCGTCCACAGCCAGGGCGAGGGCAGCACGCGCACACCGGCTGGCACCGGCTTCCTGCTCCAGATGGGCGCAGAGACGAGGACGATGGAAGGGCAGCTGGTCGACCGCTGGTGGTGGGCGGCCGGCAAGCCGATGGTCAGCAACGCGACCCGGGCGGAGTACCTCCAAGGCGGCGTGCTCAGGCGTCTGGAGGACGGGGAGCACCCCCTCGTCGGCATCGGAAGCGGCGAGCTGTTCCTCGAGGGCCCCTCTGTCGACGCGGCGGTCATTGGCTCCGGCGCCTACGACGAGCGCCGTGAGTTCGACCTCGGGGCCGTCCCGGAGGTCAACAACATCTGGCTCCGCGGCAGCCCGGTCTACCGCCGGCGCGCCGAACACAAGGACACCATCGGCTACGAGCTCCTCGTCGGCTACGGCCTCCCGGCGGGGCTGCGCCTGGGGATGGGCTACGCGAGCCACCTCCAGCGGACCCACGACACCCTCGCGAACCCATGGCCGGTCACGGCTCACGACCTGCTCGTAGGAGCCTGGTACCGACCCCCGGAGGAGCCGGTGGCGGCACACCTCGGCGGCTTCTGGGGCGCCAGCTTCCGCGACTACCACGTGACCACCCCTCGCATGATCTGGGTCCCGATCGGCGGAGCGGAGGCAGGCATCGACCTGGGGCTCGGCCGCATCTCGCTGGGGGCCTTCGTGCGCCTGACCGTCGACGGCGCCGCCACGATGGTCACCCACGGAAGCACCAACCGGATCATCCAGTCCTTCGAAGCGCAGGCGGGGATCCAGGCGACCGGGAGGCTGCTGGAGTGGTGATGTTCCTGCTGTTGTTGGTGTCCTGCGCCCAGCGCCACGTCTACTACCCCTGCTGGATCGACGCGGACGGGGACGGCCTCGGCGATCCGAACGGTCGCACGGGGTCCTGTCTCGCGTCGGGCTTCGTGGCCAACGACTACGACTGTGACGACACGGACCCTGAAGTGCTCGGCTGCGAGGACACGGGCGAATAGACGTCCCGTGCGTACTGGGCGACCATGCGGTGGGTGTTGAAACGGGGGATGCCGCCGGACATGGAGGCACGCACCATGCCGAGCCAGCGGGGTCGGTCGGTCCAGGTCTCGAGCACACCCTCCAAGACCTGATACAGACTCTCGGCGTCCGCGGCGTCCTGCTCCTCGACGCTGGCAGCAGCCCGGGTCGCGCCGATGGCCCAGCCGTTGTCTCCGTCGAAGCCCTCTGGCCACCAGCCGTCGAGGACCGAGGCGTTGAGTCCGCCGTTGAGCACCACCTTCTGGCCGCTGGTCCCGCTGGCCTCTCGCGGCCGTCGGGGAGTGTTGAGCCAGAGGTCGGCCCCCTGCGTGAGCAGGCGCCCCAGCGCGATGTCGTAGCCCTCGAGGAAGACGACCTGCCCCCTGAAGTCTCGCGAGGCCTTGAGCACCCGAGCGACGAGACGCCGTCCCTCCTCGTCTCGGGGGTGGGCCTTTCCGGCATAGACGATGCGCAGACCGCGAGCGAGCAGGGCGCTCAGTCGCTCCTCGTCGCTCAAGAGCAGGTCCGCCCGCTTGTAGGGTGCGAAGCGTCGAGCGAAGCCGCAGATGAGCGACTCCTCCGGGAGCCAGACGCCCGCTCGCCGCGCGACGGCTGCACGCAAGCGGTCACGACATGGCTTCCGAGCCGCCCAGAGCTGTCCGTCCGAGACAGGGGACAGGTCGATCGCGCCCTCCACCAGCGCCTCACGCCAGCCGGGGTCCGCTCCGTCGAGGAGCCGCTGGAGCTCGTCCGCCATCCAGAAGGTCGGGTGCACCCCGTTGGTGACGTGGCCGATAGTGTCGTCGTCGAACATCCGCCGGCTGACCTCGCCATGCAGCGCCGAGACGCCGTTGCAGGCGCGGCTCATGGTCATCGCCAGCTTCGTCATGTTCAGGGGAGTCGCCAGGTCGCTCGGGTCCATCCGGCCCCGGTCCATCAGCGCGCCCTCGTCCCAACCCGCCGAGCGGCGCCAGGGGCCAAGGACCTCGTCGACGAGATGCCAGTCGAAGCGGTCGTGCCCCGCCGGGACGGGGGTGTGGGTGGTGAAGACGGTGCGGGAGCGCACGAAGTCCTCGTCCCCGCAGGAGCGCATCCACTCCATCGGCGCCAGGGCGCAGTGTCCCTCGTTGAGGTGAAGGACCTCGGGCATGCGGTCGAGGGCCTGCAGGGCGCGCACTCCGCCGATGCCGAGGAGCACCTCCTGCCGGATGCGCATGCGAGTGTCGCCGCCGTACAAAGCACCCGTGATCGCGCGCAGATCGTCGTCGTTTCCCGGGACATCAGCGTCCAGGAGGAAGAGCTCCACGCGGCCGACCCGCTGTCGCCAGATGCGAGCCTGGTATGTGCGCTCCCCGTCAGGCACGACGATCCGCTGCGGCATCTCCTCGAGGCCCCAGGGGATGTTCGCCGGCCACGCAGAGGCCTGCTCGCCGCGATCGACGATCTGCCGGAAGTAGCCGTGGGCGTAGAAGAGCCCGACGGCGACGAAGTCCAGGCCGAGGTCGGAGGCCGAGCGCACGTGATCCCCGGCGAGCACGCCCAGGCCGCCGGAGTAGATGCGCAGCGACTCGTGGAGACCGAACTCCATCGAGAAGTAGGCGACACGGCCGAGCTGGGGGAGGTTCCTGCTGGCCCAGGTGTCTGCCTCCGCGCGGTATCGCTCCATGGCCCCGACGAGCGCGGCGGCTGCAGGGTCTTCGAGGTCGGGGCGCTCGGCGAGCAGGGCGGGCAAGCTGTGGCCGAGCTCCTCGTAGCGCTCCGGGTCGAGACCCTCGACGAGCCTTCGGGCGTCCGGGTTCCAGGTCCACCACAGGTCCTGGGCGAGGCTCGACAGGGGTCTCGAGGGCGGCTGGATCACAGGCGACGTCATGGGCACACAGACCGGTGAGCCGGCCTCCGGTCACGTCTCGCGATATCCTGGGAACCTCCGAGGAGATGGCGAGCTGAAGACGCTGGTGCCGCTCGACGCCGAGCCCAAGGTGCGTGGGGACGCCCTCTATGTGGCCGACCTCGCCCTCGAGGGCTGTCTCCACGGCGCGACGGTGCGGTCGCCCCACGCTCACGCGTTGATCCGCGGAATCACCCTGGATCTCGACTACGACTGGGCCGAGGTGGTCGTGGTCACCGCCGCGGACGTGCCCCATGACAACGTGTGGGACAGCAGCTACCGGGATGGCCGTGCTCCACTTCGCCGTCGAGCGCCACATGGACAGGATCGCCCGCATGATGTCGATGGCCCCCATGGCAGCGCGGCGAGCAAACCTGCTGAAGAAGGGAGACCGGACCCTGACGGGCCAGGTCGTCGACGACTCGCCAGCGGTGAAGGTGATGGAGGCCGCCATACGCAAGGCCGGCGCGAAGACCCTGGCCGAGCCCGGGGATCGCCCGGGTCGACGTCGCTCCGTCGCTCGCTTGATGGCGGGGCGCGGCATGTCCGTCGCGGTCCTCGGGGCGGGCCGGCCCGGCGACGACATCTCCGAGCGCGCCGGCAGCGTGGCGCTGGTCCTCCGCCGTGACCGGGTGCGCCTCTACGCCCCCGGCGCCGAGTCCGGCCAGGGGACCGACACGGGGCTGCTCCAGGTCCTCTGCGACCGCCTCGGCCTCCCCTCCGACCAGCTGGAGATCCGAGCGCGAGACACGGACCGCGTCGGGGCGGACGGGCCCTTCCTGGGATCCCGCGGGCTCTCGCGCGGAGCTCCGGTGGTCGCGAAGGTGGCGGATGCCCTCGCGGCGGCCGTAGCCGAGGAGCTGAAGCTCTCTGGGGACTTCTCGGCCCTGGTGCACCAGCGACGAACCTCGCGCAAGCTCCAGGTCAGCGCCAGCTTCGACGACATCGACCCCCTGGAGTGGGACGCGATCCATCGCACCGGAGATGCCTACCGGGACCGGACCTGGCACTGCGCGGTCGTTGACGTGGTCGTCGACGCCGACACCGGAGAGGTCATCGTCCGCCGAGTGGTCACGGCGACGGACGCGGGCCGGGTGGTCCACGGAAAGCTCGCCCGCGGGCAGATCGAGGGTGGCGTCGTGATGGCGCTCGGAGGCGCACTCTCTGAGCGGGTCGGCCTCGACGAGCGGGGCGCCTTCCGCGCCGCGGACTTTCGGGACGCCGGCATCTTCTCCAGCCAGGAGGCCCCACGCAAGGACACTCTCTTGTTGAAAGCAGACGCGGACGAACCGACCCGCGGTCTCGGCGAGATCGGCGCGCTCGCCTGCGCGGCGGCCCTCGCCCAGGCGATCGAGGATGCTACTGGGGGCGTCCTCGACACGCTGCCGATGGCTCCAGAAGACGTGCTACAAGCCATCCCATGAGGCTCCGCTTCGACGTCAATGGGGACTGCGTAGAGCTCGAACGCCCCGGAGGAACGCGGCTCCTCGACGTGCTCCGCGACGACCTCGGGTTGATCGGGGCCAAGGAGGGCTGCGGGGACGGTTCCTGCGGAGCGCGCACGGTCCTCGTCGACGGCAAGGCCCACAACGCCTGCATCGTGCCGGTCTGCCAGGTGGTCGGTCGGCGGGTGCTGACCGTAGAGGGCCTCGCCGACGACAGGAAGCTCGACGCGGTGCAGGCAGCGCTCGTTCGAGCCGGGGCGACCCAGTGCGGCTTCTGCGTGTCCGCCTTCTTGATGGTCGCGGCCGAGCTGCGCCACACCGACGAGCCCATCGACGGAAACGGTCTGAAGGCCGCGCTGGCCGGAGTCGCGTGCCGTTGCACCGGCTACCGCCGCATCCTCGCTGCGGTCCACGAGGCCCTCGGTGGCTGAGGCCCACCCTGCTGAGGTCCACTGTGTCGACAGCCTCCAGAGCGCCTTGGAGGCACGCGCGAAGTTCCCCTACGCCGTCGTCCTGGCAGGCGGGACCGAGGTGATGGTCGCGATCAACGCCGGCCGGCTCGAGCCCCAGCTGCTGCTCGACATCAGCCGCGCAGAGGAGCTGACGCGCATCGAGCGGACCCGACGCTTCATGCGGATCGGAGCGCTGGCGACCTGCACCGACATCGCGCGCGCTCTCGACGTGCAGCGGCGGGCGCCGATCCTGGTCGAGGCCTGCAGGAGCCTCGGCTCTCCCCAGGTACGCAATCGCGCCACACTCGGCGGTGCCATCGGCACCCTCTCCCCGACCGGAGACCTCCTCCCGGTCCTGCTCGTGCTCGACGCCGAGATCGAGGTCGCCAGCACCACTCGGGGTCCACGGACGGTCCCGGTCGGCGACATGCTCGGCGGCCTGCGAACCGGCCGCATCCGCAGCGACGAGCTCATCACGGCGGTGCGCATCCCTCATCCGCGGCCGGGGGACGAGACGATCTACCGCAAGGTCGGCGGGCAACGGATCCACGGGGTCGCGATGGTGCTCTTCGCAGGCCGTCTTCAGCTCGTCGAGGGGGTCGTCGAGGAAGCACGGGTCGTCTTCGGCTGCCTCGGCCCGACGGCGCGTCGCTGCAGCCGGGTCGAGCAGGCGCTCGTCGGTGGTCCGCCCGACTCCAAGGTCGCGTCATTGTTGGCCGAGGACATCACGCCGATGACGGACTTCCGCGCCTCCGCGGCCTACCGGAGTCGCGTCGCAGAGAACCTCCTCCGAAGCTGGCTGGACTCCCTCCGAGGCTGAGCCGGCGCCGATCCCAGAGGTAGATTCCACACCCATGCCACGCCCTCCGAACCCCGCTCCCACCGTGGCTGAGATGCCCGGAGCGGTCTTCTCCCGCATCGCCCACAAGATCCGCGCTCACGAAGGGCCCATCTACCCGCTGCACGTCGGCGACACCTACCTGGAGCCCTTCGTCGGCGGCCGCATGCAGGACCTCTCCGTCGAGCAGTTCCCGGGCATGCACAGGTACACCTCGCCGCAGGGCCTGCCCCAGCTGATCTCCGCCTGCGTGGACAAGGTGCGCCGCGAAAACGGCCTGTCGTGCGAGCGCGACAACGTGATCGCCACCGCAGGGGCCACCGGCGGGCTCGCAGCGGCGATCGGAATGCTGGCCGCGCCCGGCGAGGAGATCCTGATCCTCTCGCCCTTCTGGCCCCTGATCCGCGGCATCGTCGAGACCTTCCGCGCCACCCCGGTCGAGGTCCCCTTCTTCGGCGTCGCGACGGACGCCGCCTCGGCGGTCGAGGTCGTCCGGGCGAAGCTCACGGAGCGGACCGTCGCCCTCTACGTGTCGACCCCGAACAACCCCACGGGCAAGGTCATCCCTCCTGACTGGCTCGAGGCCCTCGCGGCCCTGTGTCACGACGAGGACCTGTGGCTCCTGTCCGACGAGATCTACGACCGCATCATCTTCCGCGGCGAGCACGCCAGCGTCGGCGTCTTCGCCCCCAAGCGGACCTTGTCGGTCTTCTCCTTCTCGAAGGCATACGGCATGGCAGGCAACCGCACCGGGTACGTCGTCGGCCCGCGCGACGTCATCGCCTCCTGCCGCAAGATCTCGACCCACACCTTCTACTCCGCCCCGACGAGCGGCCAGCTCGCTGGCATCGCGGCGCTTCGGGACGGCGAGGCCTGGCTCGAGGACGTGCGCGCTCGCTACCACGCCGCCGGCGACGCAGCGGCCGATGTCCTCGGCGTCCCCCGCCCCGAGGGCTCCACCTTCCTCTTCCTCGACGTCTCACGCGTGCTCGATGAGCGCGGCGTCTTCGGCTTCCTGGAGGACTGCCTCGACCAGGACGGCGTGCTGCTCGCCCCCGGCCCGAGCTTTGGCTCCTACCCGACTCACGTGCGCGTCTGCTTCACCTCGGCCCCACCAGGGGATGTCGACATCGCGGCTCGCAAGCTGGCGAAGCGCCTGCGTTGACCTGGCTGACGCTCACGACGATGGCCGCTGCGGAGGACCTGCCCGAGTTCTCCGCCCATCCCATCGACGCCGACCGCTTCCACCCGGCGATGGACTCGCGCCTGCTGCTGGTGCAGGACGCCCAGCCCCTCACCGGCCGGGGCTTGCAGCTCCGGGCGCTCTACACCCATGCTTCGAACCCCTACGTCTGGGTCGACCGGGTCACGGGCGAAGAGACGGAGGTGGTCACGTCCGCAAGCACGACCGTGCTCGGTGGTTCCTTCTGGCGCGGCCGAGCGCGCGTGGGCTTCGACGTCCCGGTGCACCTGTCGTCGACGGGCCTCTACGGGACCGAGCGCCTCGGCCTCGGGGACGCCCGCCTGGAGGGACGGTGGAGCCTGATGGAGGGCTCCGACGAGGCCTTTGGCGCGGCCCTGACCGGCGGTGTCGGCTTCCCCCTCGGGGAAGCGGAGCGCCTGCTCGCCCCCCCAGGGACCTGGGGCGAGGTGGGCTTCGCGACGGACTACACGGTGGGCCGGGTGCTCACCGCCGTGGAGCTCGGCTTCCAGTTCGGTCCCAGGGCGGAGCTCCACCCCGACCTGACCTGGGACGACCAGCTGCAGTTCGGCGTCGGCACCGCCGTGAGGGTCCACGACCGCGTGGACCTCGGCGCCGAGCTCGTCGGCGCGACCCAGCTCGACGACTTCCTCGGCCTCGGCCAGGGCACGCCGATCGAGGCGCTACTCGGCACGAACATCGCCCTCGGACGGGACATCTCCTTGCGCATCGCCGGCGCCGCAGGACTCACCGACGGGATCGGCGCCCCGGACTGGCGCGGGGTGGCAGGGCTCTCCTACCGGCCAGTGGAGACCAGAGTGGACACAGATCTCGACGGCATCGCCGACCACCTGGACTCCTGCCCACAGTCCGCAGAGGACCCTGACGGCTTCCGGGACGAGGACGGCTGCCCGGATCTCGACGACGACGGCGACACCCTGCCTGACCTGAGCGATGCCTGCCCGCGAGAGGCAGAGGACATCGACGGCTACGAAGACGGCGACGGCTGTCCGGAGGGCAACGCCACCCTGCTGGTCCGGGTGGTCGACTGGGGCGGGCGGCCGGTGCGCGCCGACGTCGTGCGTATCGTGGGCGCGCAGGACTTCGAGAACACATCGGAGATCGAGGTCGTGCTCGCGACGGGCACCTTCGAGCTCGAGATCGAGGCAGCGGGCCACAGCCCCTGGTTCGACACAGTCGAGATACCCGAGAGCGGCGTGGTCGAGTTGGACTCGGAGCTCATAGGCTTCGGGGCCAGAGGCTACGTAGAGGTCCACGCCCTGGACGATCTCGGCCGGCCCCAGCGGGAGCTCATCGTGCTGATCGACGGCGACCTGCGTCCGGTTGTGGTCATCGACGGCAACCCGCAGCTCGAGCTGGAGCCTGGCGCCCACGAGCTCATCTTCTCGGCACACGGAATCTTCCCTCTCCGAGCCGAGCTCGAGGTGGTCGAGGACGAGCAGCGCACGCTGGAGGTCACCCTCTACCCGGAGCTGGTCCACCTCACCTCGGACAAGCTCATCCTCGACAGGCGCATCGAGTTCATCTCCGGCACAGACGAGATCCTGGAGACCTCGAAGCCGGTCTTGGACCAGGTCGCCGCGACGATGATCGACCACCCGGAGATCAAGCTGTTGCGAGTGGAAGGACACACAGACTCCAGCGGTCCGGACGCGATGAACCTCCGCCTGTCCCAGGAGCGCGCCGACGCCGTGGCCCGCGGACTACGACAGCGCGGCGTAGCCCCCGGCCGCGTCTACGCGGTCGGCTTTGGAGAGGACTTCCCCGTCGCGGACAACGACACAGACGGAGGAAAGGCGAAGAACAGGCGAGTGGACTTCTTCATCGAAGAGAGGGACTGACCGCGGTGATCACTGAGAGTATGGCCGGCGGTTCCGAACGGGCGGACCCCAACTGGCTCGAGGGCTCGCGCTTCATGAGGAGGCCGCTGAGCTGGTCGGACGAGGACGGTGAGTACGCTGGCACGACGATCTGGGGCGTTAGAAGCAGGCTGGGCAACGCGCTCGGGGCGGGACCGAAGTCACGCTCGCCGCATACGCTGGGTTCGATGTGGATCGACGGCCAGATGGGGCATTACTTGCCTTCCGGAGCACAAGCCCCGGCCGACGCACCCCCGACCGCCCCATCCGACCCGCTCGGCAGCGGCGGAAGCTCGTGGGAGCGTTTCGCGCCTCGGGCCTGAGCCAGACGAGGTTCTCGAAGAGGCACGGGATGTCGACGACGACGCTGGGCCGTTGGCTGCGCGAGTTTCCCGAGGGTGCGGCCTTCGTGGAGGTCACCGCCCCGTCGCTGACGGCCGAGTTGGTGCTGGAGTTCGACCGTGGGTTCCGCGTCCGCTTGCCACCGTGCTTCGACGCAGACGAGGTCCGCCGCCTGGTCGCTGCGCTGTGCTGAGCTTCGGCCGGACTCGGATCCACCTGGCGACCAAGCACGTGGACTTCCGCAAGTCCATCGACGGGCTGTCGGGTGCCGTGAGGGCGGTCCTGGAGGACGACCCGACCTCGGGACACCTGTTCGTCTTCCACAGAGGATAGCAAAAAGGAAGCTCCGACCCAGAGCATAGCCCAGGCCCGGCAGGCTCTCAGGGGACTCTTGAACTCAGCCCTCCAGGTCGGATGAGCACCCTTGTCTGCCTACCTCGCAGCCCCTGTGCGGTCTGTCAGGCGGCCACCGGGACCCAGGCGCAGCGATGCGGCCGCCCGGGTCAGGCTGTGCGGGTGCTCAGGGTTGAGGCCTCTGTCACGAGGCTAAGCAGCGTCGAACCGCTCGCCGGGGGGACCCCGGGCCGACCGCTGGAGGCCTCGCAGGACCGTGAAGGCGGCGCCGCCTGGCAGCACCACAGCTCGCACGACCATTCTGCCGTCGCAGCGCGGACAGGCGAAGGCGTCTACCGCTACCTACCCCCGGTAAAGCCGATGTCGTTTCGTGTTCCATCGGCATCCCGGTAGTCGCGATCCGGATTGCCGGCATCCACACAAGCCGAATTGGGCAGCAATTGGTAGTTCTTGGTGTCCGTCTCGGCCAGGCAGCGCACACCCGTCAAGTTGCCCTTGACCTTGTCGACACGTTTGGTGAGGAGATCGGGCTTGTACAGGGAATAATTCAGCTTGATCGGCTGGCCATCGGAGCCGGCCTCGATGGCGCCGGTCATGATCGAGTTCTCGACATTCAAGCGAGCCGTGGTGTAGGCGGGGCTCCAATGGATATCGCGCTCGGTGTTGTCGACGAAGGTGCAGTTGGTGATCTCACTTGGCGTGCCGTAGTAGGTGACCGAAAATCCTTGGCGGTTGCGCGCGAACAGCGTGTGGCGGATTTGAATCTCCCCTTCCCGTCGGGCGACCATTCCATAATCGCTGTCCTCAAAGCGAGACTCCGCAACAACCAGTGCGACCTGGGTGTCGGCCCAGATGCCCATCGACGCGTTGCGAACGGTAACGCCGTGAATCTCGGCGTTCACATCGTTTCGAAGATGGATGCCGACCTGTCCACCGGCATCGATGATGGTCTTTTCGGCGCCACCGGTTCCCACAATTCGAAAGTCCGTGTTCACGATTTGCACCTGCTCGTTGTAGGTGCCGGGCGCAACGGCGATGGTCATGCCGTTGAGCAGCACATCCGCGGCGGCCTGAATGGTGGGTGCATCTCCGGGCACATCGATGGTCGAACCTTCGAACACCACCGAGATGCCGCGCAGCGGAAAAGAGACGGAACCGCCCGCCAAACCCTCGGCCTCGAGCGTAAGCAAGCCTTCATGCGTCCCGGCTTTCGGGGGATGAAAGTCCAGCGCCAACTCGACCGATGCGCGCGGCGGCAGCTCCACCGGGAGAGTCGTGCCCAATGAGAAGACATCGGAATCCACGGTGTGGTCTTGCAGACGGAGAGGAACATCCCGGAAGTTGTAGAGCGTGAGCGCCGCCCGCGCCTGCCCTCCCTGCTGCACGGTCTCGAACACCACCTCGTGCGAACCAGCGGCCAAATCGCTGCCCCCCGTATACCCCCGGACCGTCGGCTCGGCGTCTGTCGTTTCGTACAAACCGCGCGGAACCACCTCTCCCAACAACGCGGACTCGCCGGTGGGTTGGTAGTCGAACGAGAACGCATCCTTGAAGGTGGCGTCGCCCACGGTATTGCCCTGTTCCAGGAAGATTCCGGGCACGACCTCTCGCATCGGATGGAGGCTGTGGTGAAGTCGAACGGAGGTGCCGACTTCTGCGCGCAGCTTTCCGGTCAGGATGCTGTTGTAGACGTCAACTGTGTGATTGGTCCACGATGGCCTCCATAGAATGTCCTCATCCGAGTTGTCTGCGAAGGTGCTGCCCACCACAAGGCTGTTCTCCCCGTAGTAGGTGAACCCGAATCCGACCTTGTTGTGGTGCATCAGGGTGCCAAAAACCTTCGCCGGACCACCGGATGAGTTGCGAACGGCCCAGTGATTGTGGGACAGCACACACCGGTTCATGATCAACGACGCCTCTCTCAACATTTCAACGGCGACCTCGCTGTCGCGAATGGTGATGTTTTCGAGGAACACCTGGCCGTAGCTGAAACTGAACCCCATCTTGCCTTGGCCCTCGATCACCACGCTGCCCGGTGGACCGATGCCACGGATGGCCACGTCCTTCTCGATTAGACCCAGGTTTTCGAAGTAGTGGCCGGGGGCGATCTCCACCGTGCCGCCGGTGGAGATTGCCTCCAACGCGGCCTGGATGGTCGGCTCGTCATCCGGGACCTGGATGGTTTGGGCGTTTGGGTCGGCAAAGTAGCTGAATTTGGGGTCGGCGGGGCCAGGCGGGGTAGCATCAACCGGGTTGTTGGGGGTCGATTCGGCTGTAGGGCTGGCGGTGGTAAAAGTAGACTGAACCCGGGATTCCTCGTGGCGTGGCCACGCCAAGAACCCAATGACCGGCACCACCAGCACGAGGACCAACGCCAGCTTCGGTCGCCAGGACCACCCTTCGGATGGCGCAGCTTTCTCGGCTATCTCGGTTTTCGCGACGGTGGGTTCAGGAGCGGGTGCGACACCGTCGTCGTCGGCGAGCGCTTTGATGGCCTCGGCTATCCGCCGTTGGAGGTCGTCCGCATCCGATACGCGCACCGTGGGATCGGGCGCGAGCATCGTCTTGAGCAGGTCGTGCACCGCAGGATGGATCTGCACCACGTCGTCCCAGTTGAAATGCTGCCGATAGTCGTGGAGTTGGGCCGGATCTCGCCGGGACAACAGCGCCACGGCCAGCGCCCCCAACCCATATATGTCCGTGGCGGGGACCGCGTCGCCCTTGAACTGCTCGGGCGCCATGTAGCCGAACGTCCCTGCAACTGTGCTCCCACCCAGCTCGGCGGTGATGAAGTCCCGGGCCGATCCGAAATCGACCAACACCAGCTTTCCATCGTCTTGGCGTCGCATCACGTTGCCCGGCTTGATGTCCCGGTGAATCACCGGCGGCGACAACGAATGGAGGTAGTCCAGGATGCCGCACAACTCGCCGAGGATCTCCAGGACCTCGTCCTGCCGGTAGCGGCGGGTCTTCATCTCGTCATTGAGCGAAAGACCATTCACGAAATCCTGCACCAGATACAGGGCCCGACTGCGACCGGCTCCAGCCACAAAATGATCGGCGTAGTGAGGAATGCCCGGGTGATCGAGTTGGCGCAACAACAGGGATTCCCGCTCGCAGAGTTCCAACAGCTTGGGGTCGTCCACATGGCGAATGGACAGCTCCTTGATGGCAACTTGGCCATCCGACTCCCCGTCGGTGGCGCGGTAAATGGTCCCGCGTGCGCCGTGGCCTGCGACCTCCAACAGCGTGTAGCGTTCCTTCAACAGCACCGGATCATCACATTTGGCGCAAGTGTCGCCGACCGGGGTGCGCTCATCGCACGAGGCGCAGAGGATGGTGTCGGGTTCTGTCGGCGTGCTCATCGGCGGACGACCTCCGTATGCACGGTAGAGGACCTCGCCACGGAATTCCAGCCTCGCAGCCTCGCAAATCCGAGCCGCGTGCGGTGCCGGGTCGGTGCGTGCCGAGGCGTTGGTGCATGGCTCGGCGTCTTGACCTGATGGGCCTGCTCGGCCCACGGTGCTCCTCGAGGATCAGCCTCCGGAGACGACCAAGATGGCCGCGCGTACGAAGAGCAAGGTGACGCCGAAGTACAAGACGAAGTACCGGGTGCGGAACTGGGCGGCGTACGAGGAGTCGCTCCGCCGTCGCGGCGACATCACGATCTGGTTCGACGC
>MPMD02126174.1_pt1 | contig 17619 bp, 14 predicted proteins | sample 1617291 | NCBI WGS metagenome assembly MPMD02 (sample SAMN05944810, study PRJNA350692) | marine metagenome | biome: marine; feature: ODZ; material: water; isolation source: 120 m water sample filtered on 30 um supor filter | place: Pacific Ocean | collected 2012-04-09 | depth 120m m | reverse complement strand
AATCCGACTACAGATGCTATCCCTATTACTCTTCTCATATTCCATCTATCAGGCCGCAGAGAATATTTCACTTTATCAGTAGCAATCGCCATAATAGGGAAATCATTAAATACAGCTAATAGGATAATCATAAGTGGAGCAACAGGAAAACGTCCCCAAACCAATATGGCAATAACAGTAAAGAAAAGAACATCGATAGTTTCACCAATTCTGTAAATAGCATAGCTGCGCATACGCTGGAAAATTCTTCTAGCTTCTTTAATAGCCTGTATTATTACTGAAAGACCTGGGTCTGTTAAAACTATATCTGCTGCAGATTTAGCTGCATCGGTAGCACCTTCAACTGCAGTTCCGCAATCAGCTTTTTTTAGAGCCGGAGCATCATTTACACCATCTCCTGTCATACCGACAATATGACCGTCTTTCTGAAGAAGTTCAACAATATCATATTTATGTTCAGGAAAAACCTGACTGAAGCCATTAGCCTTTGTTACAAGCCTAATAGCCTTTCTATCCGGCAGGTTGTCGAGAGCTTTAGCTTCAAGAATATTTACACCAATTCCAACCTGTTTACATGTTTCTTTGGCAATAGCTCCATGGTCACCTGTTATCATCTTAACTTCAACACCAAGTTCACGGGCAGTTTTAATTGTTTCTGCAGAATCATCACGCGGAGGGTCTTCCAGGTCTATTAACCCCACATACTCCCATTTTCCTTCTGAGTTCGTTTTTCCTACGCCAATAGTTCTAAAACCTCTCTCTCCGGCTTCATCAACTATTTCAGTTATCTCATCTTTTATCTCATCTCTATTTTCAGCCAGAGCAAGAACTACCTGGGGAGCTCCTTTAGTAACTTTAAAAACTCCGTCTGCAGTTTTTATCTCTCCTTCTGTTCTTTTTGATACAGGGTCAAAGGGTTTAAAATCAAGTTGTTCGTAATCTTTAATTCGCTTGGTTAGCTCTTCATTATCCTCAACTTTAGAGATGATAGCCATATCGATCGGGTCATTATTTTCAGCTTTTGCAGCCAAAGTACCGTAAAGCTTAATATCATCCTTACTAAACCCTGTCAGCGGGGCATAACCTCTAACTGTAAGTTTATTCTTTGTGATAGTACCGGTTTTATCAGAACAGAGAATGTCCATTCCGGCCATTTCTTCAATTGCTACCAATTTACTTATTATAGCTTTATGCTTAGAAAGCACCTGTGCCCCCACAGCCATGGTAACGCTGAGCACCGCAGGGAGAGCCACCGGTATTGCAGCTACTGTTAAAACAAGACAGAACGTTACCTCTCTCCACCAGTTAATATCATGGGGGCCGAAAAAAATCGCATCAAGAATAACTATTGCCACCAGCAGAAAATTCAGAGCAATTAAGTACTGCCCTATTTTTACTACTGCTTCCTGAAAATGACTTTTTGTTTTTGCCTCAGCCACTAATTTTGCTGTTCTTCCAAAAAAAGTATTTAATGCAGTTCCATAAACCACTGCATTCATTTCCCCCTGTTTTGCTATTGCGCCTGAATACGCAACATCTCCAACATGTTTTTCTACCGGCAAGGATTCTCCTGTCAGTGCTGCCTCATCGATTAATATATAATCACCTTTAAGAAGTTTAATATCTGCTGGGAGTATATCTCCAAGCCTGATTCTTATAATATCACCAGGCACAAGTTCTTTAGCATCAACTTCGCTCCATTTACTATCTCGAAAAACTTTTGATTTACTTGCAAGACTGGCCTTTAGAGCTGAAATGGCGCTATCAGCCTTTCTTGTCTGAAAAAAGTCAATACATGCATTTATCAAAAGCAGAAAAACTATAACTGAAAAATCATTCCAATCAGCAGATATTGCACTCAATACTGCCGCAGCTTCGATCATTAACGGAATCGGCCCCCAGAAGTTTTTTAAAAATTTAGCCAGAGCACTCTGTTTCTTTTCCTCAATTTCGTTAAGCCCATATTCATTCTGTCGATTGGCTACTTCACTTTCTGAAAGGCCTGTTTTATCATCTACTCCCAGCCTTTCTAGCAGTTCTGCAGGTTTCGTATTTTCTGCAATTTCTTTATTAATAAGATCTTCAGCCATATCCTTCTCCTTGTTTCTATTATAGAAATGTTATGAATAATACCCTTACACACTAAGTATAAAATAATTTTATCATAAAACACCTCCTGCTGCTACAACAAGTGTATCGCTGAAAAGGTTTTTCAGAAAAAACTTATCAATAGTAGCCAGAAAATACTTGAACGATAGATAGTAAGAAACTTCAATATTTGATTTTAGAAGGAATATTCAATCAGTACAGAAACTGCAGTATTTTTACTCTATAATTGATATAAAATAAAATATAAAAAAGACACAGGCCAGAAATTCAAGTATAATCCAAACACTGTCAAAAAAATTGTAACTTATCACCGGATTAAATAAAGCCAGATAAATGATAATCACAACTTCTGCTAAAATAAATTTACTGATTTTCCTCCCTCGTTTATAAGCTCTAAATAATCCTTTTGAATTAAAATAGAGTAATCCAATAAGTAAAAGAGTGATCAAGAAACTTGTGTCGAACAAAAGATTAGTAATATTATCAGGGTGCAATGCAACATATGAAGTTACATTTATAAAATACTCCAAAACTATAGATAAGAAGAAAAGTAATATACCTGCAATTAGGCACAAATATATATAATTTTTTTCACTGTTTGTATATATCATAAATATATTCCTTCATACACAGAACTTAGATATAAACGAATATTAATTCTAGTATTAACATACCAGTATTATTAGCATATACAATTAAATAAACGGCTAATACTTATATAAACTTTTTAGAGTTACTTAAATTATTCAAAAAATAATCTCTCCCTGTTTCTTATATGATCCAAGCCAATAAACTTATTATATTCATCAAAGTTAAGCATGGTATTCTGAGAGTTTTCTGTTGAACCGTTTTTCAATAGATTCTCTCCCATCTGACTCAGCGCCTTGACAGCTGTATAAACTGCCGAACACGGGTAAGCCACAAGACTATATCCATATTTATTTAAATCTGAAGATTTAATCAAAGGAGTTTTTCCGCCTTCAACCATATTGGCCATACTTGGTTTATTTAATTCTTTTAAAACATTATTAACTTTCTTCATATCTTCAACATTGTCCAAAGCCTCTACAAAAAGCATATCAGCTCCGGCTTTACAATACAGCTTTGCTCTCATTACAGCTTCATCAACTCCTAAGACCGAAGCTGCATCAGTTCTGGCCATAATCACAAAATCAGGATTTTTTCTCGCCCATAGAGCCGCTTTCAGCTTAGGAATATATTCTTCAACCGCTACAACTTCCTTGCCGTCCATATGCCCACATCTTTTAGGCCATTTCTGATCTTCAATGAACAGTCCTGCTGCTCCTATTTTTTCTACTTCCTGAACGATTCTTATAACATTGTTTACATCTCCGTAACCTGTATCAATATCAACAAAAACAGGAATATCCACTGATGCACAAATATTTTTATACTGATTCACAAGTTCCATACCGCTCAATAAACCAATATCTGGTTTTCCTAAACAACTTCCGGTCACTCCGTATCCTGCAGCGCCAATTGCTTTAAAACCGATAGATTCAAAAACTTTAGCTGACAGACTGTCATAACAGCATGGCATTAATAAAATTTCGGGATGATCAACTAAATCCCTAAATCTTTTGCATTTATTCATTTGAACATCTCATTTTATAATTATATCTGAAATACTTGGGCAACTTATGAGCATGAGCTCATCACTATCAAAATGATTTTATTTTCAATTATTAATTCTTTCTCTATTGCTGTTATATTAGTCTATAGGGCAATAATATCTCCAGTGGATATCATTTTCTGTAAATCCTAGTTGTTCTGCAAATTTTAGATAACTCTCTTTTGCCTGAGTTTTTGCTTTATCAGATTCGTATTCTAGAATAAAACTGATAACTGTTTCTATTTTTGACTTCTTGCACTCTTCTATAAATTGGAGTAGATGCTGATATGCATTCTTTACATTTGGATTACAAAGTTTGTTATATTCATCTTTGCTGGAAGCATTCAACGAAATAGAAATTCTATCCAAACCTGCACCTTCAAGTTCTTTAACTGCATTGGGATAAACTGCACTAATTAAACCATTAGTATTGACATTAACATTTATTTTAAACTCATCTTTAACAGTTTTAGTTATTTCAATAATTTTTGGCAGATACAACAGTGGTTCACCAAGTCCAACAAACGAGATATACTTATCATCTGATCTAATATTTTTTTTTATCGAATTTACTACATCCTCAGTACTCGGCGATTTTGAATTATATAATGAAAAACCATGTTCATAAATATTATCAAAATGGGTTTCCTTTCGATCATGGGGTCTTCCGCAGAATATGCATTTATTCTGACAATCATATTTCTCAATTACATTTACATATAATACACCTGGTCGGCCTGCTCTGTATGTTATAGAACCACTCATCTTATTCTCTGCTTAATTATTTTAGATTATGAAATATTTGATTATTATTTACAATACTCTTCTAAATCTAAATTTAAAGTTTTCGGGCCATGTATTGCAGGCAGCATATCATTGATAGTTGATTCAATTATTTTACCTTTTGAGCCAACCATTATTATTTTTATATTACTCTCTGAAAGTTGATTAAATTCACCAATGAGTTGGCGACACATACCGCAGGGTTTAATTGGTTCTTCTAATTTTGAAACTATTGCAATAGCTTCAAATATATACTCACCATGCGCAACTGCATGATAGATAGAACTACGCTCTGCGCATAAGCCTAAACCGGATATCACAGATTCAGTATTACATCCCTGATATATGTTGCCATTATTTGTTAGTACAGCAGCACCAACTTTAAAATCAAATACGATAGAATAAGCATTAGACATTCCCTCTTTGGCCTTTGCAATTAATCTCTGCTTAATTTCATTATCCATAATTGATACCTCATTTTTTATATCATTGAATTCTTTTAAAAATAAAAACTGTTATATCATCAAATCTATTATCTTCTTCGTATAAGAGAACTTCAGCAATAAGCTTTTCTATAAGCTCAGAAGGTGTAAGATTAATATTATCTATTAATATTCTATACAGATTATCTTCACCAAATTCAATTTCAGAAGCTGAAACAGCCTCTGTTACCCCATCAGTGTATAAAACCAGACATTCTCCCATACCTAATCTATCCCAACCTGTTCTGTATTCAGTTTCCTGTATTATCCCTAGCGGAGGATTATGTAACTTACCGAAAGTCCTATATGATTTATCATTCTGTAAAACAACAGCTTCATGATGCCCCGCATTAGCATATATAAAGTCCCCGGTAAGAATATCGTAATAACATAAAAATGCTGTTACAAACATGCATTCACTGTTATTTGTAGATAGTATTTTATTAGTTTTATTCAGGGCCATGGACGGATCAGATTCATTAGAGCAGATATTTCTGATTACAGTTTTAGCTAACGTCATAAAAAACGCTGATGAAATCCCTTTACCTGAAACATCGGCTATCAATATTGCCAATCTGTTCTCTCCAATATAAAAGAAGTCATAAAAATCGCCGGCAGCATCCTTTGCAGGATTCAGCTTAGCCGACAAATCAAACTCCTTTCTGATAAATTCATCAGTTAGTTTAGGCAGGATTGACTGCTGTATCCCTGCTGCAACTTTAATCTCACTCTCTATTCTTTCCCTTGCTGATATTTCTGTTTTAAGATTCTCAATATAATCCGTCAGCTCTCTTCCAAGATAGTTGAATGATTTTACTAGATCTCTTACCTCAAGACTTCCTTTCTCTTTTAAATAAATATTAAAGTTACCTTTGCCAAGTTTCAGCGCCTGCTCTCTTAAATTCATAATCGGTTTTGTGATAGATGAAGAAAACCATAAAGAAAGAAAAAAACAGATAAAAATTATTAAAACAACGGCTATTAATGAATATATTCCTATATCTATGATAGCTTTATGGTATTCTTTTTTTGTCTCCACTCTATAAGCACGCAGTTCATTGTCAATGTTTTTTTTCTGTAATCTCGCAGTTAGATCAAGGTACTTATTCAACTTTATAATCCCTAATATATAAATATTTTTATTAGGAAGTTTTGAAAAAATAGCATAAATTTTAACGTTTTGTTTATTGTGCAACTGAACAGTATAGTAGCCAGACAATAATTTCCTTGAAGTTAACAGCTTGTTAATATTAGGGTACTGCTTCATCCATTCTGCATAAGATTTACCACATAAATCCATTTCACTTGACAGCACAATTTTTTTGTCATCCATTATAAAAAAATCTGCGACTCTCTGATTATTTATATATGAAGATTTGTCTATAATTTTTTTTATCTCATCATGGTTCAGGATATTTATATTATTTAATTTTTTCTTCTCTGATAATTTCTCTATTTTTTCTGATAACTCTTTAACGACAAGCTTTAAATATCTTTTACTGAAAGGTCCCAGCATTTCCAAAGCAAGTTTATTATTTTTTGTGGCAAAATTCTTCATTGAGCTGTCAGCGTATTCAGTGTAGGATTTCGCAACCTCTTTGGCAATTTGAAAATGGATAAACGACAATGTCAAAGATATTATCAGAACAACGAATGTCAGAACAATTAATATTTTATTCTTTAATTTTATATGCATAAGTATAGAGAATATAGCAACTGATTTATAAATATATATATACTACTACTTATAATATATTTTGTTATTTTTTCAGTATAATTTTATTTTATTATTTGCAAAACAAAATTATTCTAGTATTCTAGTTCTACAATATAAATATTTTCAATTTTGGGATATTATGAAAAATCTAATTAATTTATCAGAAGCATTTAATATCGGCTTACATGCAGTAGTCATGCTTGCGGCAGATAAAGAGAGTAAATATCCTGTAAAATCTCTGGCTAGTAAAATAAATTCTTCTGAGGCACACCTTTCAAAAGTAATGCAAAGATTCTCCAAATCAGGTGTCGTTTCTTCAGTCAGTGGTCCAAATGGCGGTTTCTTTCTTACAGTTGATCCTAATGATATTACCATTTTAGAAATATTTGAAATTATTGATGGAAAATTCCCTTCTTCAACCTGCCTCTTGGACTTTAAAACATGTACAAGATGTAAATGTATTATGGGAGAATTAGTAACTAAAGTAAATAGAGACGTTTTTGAATATTTTTCAAAAACTAAATTAATAGATATTGTCTAATAAATTAGAGGAGTTAAAAATGTTTTGTTATCAATGTCAGGAAACAGCAGGAAATAAAGGATGCGGAGCAAAAAAAGGAGTATGCGGAAAAACTGCTGAAACTTCAGATCTGATGGATGAACTGGTTCTGGAACTTAAGCATTTATCAATGACTGCTGAAACCAAATTTGCTAAAGGAACTTTTGATAAAGAACTTGGAGATTTTATCTGCGAAGCTCTATTTGCCACAATAACTAATGCAAATTTTGATAGTAAAAGAATACAGGAATATATAGTTGAAGCTAAAAAGAGAGCTGAAGAATTTACTGGAGTCGTTTACACAACTTCGTCAAAATCCGGTGTTTTAGCTACTGAAAATGAAGACGTTAGATCTTTAAGAGAACTGATAACTTACGGGGTTAAAGGTATTGCTGCTTATGCCCATCATGCTGCCAATCTCGGTTTTGTAGATAATGAAATCTACAGATTTATGGTAAAGGCACTTGCCGGTACTTTAAAAGACTTAAGTGTAGATGAACTTATTGCTCTAACATTGGCAACAGGTGAATGTGCTGTAACAACAATGGCTACTCTTGACAAAGCAAATACTGAAACTTATGGGAATACAGAAATAACAAAAGTAAATATCGGCGTAGGCAAAAATCCAGGCATTCTTATTTCAGGTCATGATTTACAGGACATGGAAGATCTTCTTGAACAAACCAAAGATTCAGGAGTTGATATTTATACTCATTCTGAAATGCTTCCTGCCCATTACTACCCAGCTTTCAAAAAATATAAACATTTAGTTGGAAATTATGGTAATGCATGGTGGCTTCAGGACAAAGAATTTGAAACATTTAACGGCCCTGTAATCTTTACTTCAAACTGCATTACTCCATTAAAAGATTCTTACAAAGACAGAATTTATACAACAAATGCCGCCGGTTATCCAGAAGCAAAACATATACAGCAAAGAGCAGATGGAAAATCAAAAGATTTTTCTGAAATAATAGCTCATGCAAAAAAATGCAAAACACCTGTAGAAATTGAAAAAGGTGAAGTTGTCGGCGGTTTTGGACATAATCAAGTTATAGCACTTGCAGACAAAGTAGTTGCTGCTGTTAAAAGCGGTGCAATAAAAAGATTTATCGTAATGGGCGGATGTGACGGACGTCAAAAAGGAAGAAGTTATTTCACAGAAGTAGCTGAAGAACTTCCAAAAGATACAATTATACTCACAGCAGGATGTGCTAAATTCAGATATAACAAACTTGCATTAGGCGATATAGGCGGTATTCCAAGAGTTCTTGATGCAGGTCAGTGTAATGACTGTTACTCTTTAGCTGTAATAGCACTTAAACTTAAAGAAGTTTTCGAACTTGACGACATTAATAAACTGCCAATATCTTTTGATATTGCATGGTACGAACAAAAAGCAGTAACTGTTCTTCTTGCACTTCTGCACCTTGGAGTAAAAGGTATCAGACTTGGTCCAACAATCCCTGCTTTCTTATCACCAAATGTACTTAATGTACTGGTTAATACTTTCGATATTAAACCTATTGATAATGCAAAAGATGATATCAAAGCTATGATGGCAGGTAAATAATACCAAAATAATAAAATTAAAAAGGAGATTCGTTTGAATCTCCTTTTTTTTGTATTTTGCAATATATACAATTAATGAAATATCTTTCAAATTTTATCTACTAACCAAATACACCCGAAAGCATCTTTAATAGAAGTTAGTTCTCAAGTTATTTTTACATATACTTTAATAATTTATAGGTTATAATCCTATTTTATATAAATTAATCCATTTCAAATTTATTATAAGGTTAGATTTATATGCCAAAAACATATAATCTGGATAATTATGTCAAACCATACGATATAGGCAATACAATAGTTGCTGCATCAGTTTCTGAAGAAGGAAAAATTGTTAGTCTAAACAGAGGACATGATAAACACGGTTACATAAAACTTACCCCTGTAGTATCTTTTTCTAATTCCAATTGGTATAATCCGGAAGCAGTAAGAAACTACAGAAATTCTTTTTTATCAAAAAAGACAGCTGAAGAAGGATACGGCATTGAATTCGAATTTGTAAAAATTAAACAGGTAAAAATAATCAAACCTGTAGAATTCCTTGGTTTTACAAATGTACTGCATTCTGAAGTAAATTATGAAAATATAAAGTTAAAGAAATTCATTTTTGTTCCTCCAAATAAAAACTTCTTTATTCAGGTTTATGAACTTGAGAACATATCTAATTCTCAACAAAATTCTAAATTTAAAATATCTGGAAAATATGGAATAATAAGGGCAAGTTATGGCCAGATAACAGAAAATGGCCCAATCGAAATACCTCCTGTAAAGAATATTTACAATAAAATATCAGAAAATTCATTTTCAATAACTGAAACAGGAACTAGCAGCAGTGTAGTTGCGAGTATCATAGGCGATTATAGCAATTTAAGCGTAGAAGAAAAATCAATTCATTCAAATAAACCATTAACACCTTCATGTTGTGGTAACATAAAATTAGAAAGTAATAAAAAAGTAACAATAGCACTTATAGTTTCAATTTCAGATGAGGAAAATTATATACAACAGCATATATCACTATCAGAAACATATGAACTGTTAAATAATACCCAACAGTATTGGAATGAATTATCAGTAATAACAGGTAATAGCAAATGGAATTATATCGTAAATAGGAACTTTGCCTACTCATACGGCTGCTGTTGTTTAAAAAAATATGGAGCAATGATAACTGACCATCAGTCCCTACCACTTACCTGGAATAGAGATAATTATTTTATGTTCAAGCTCATGGAATACATATACAAAAATACAGAAAAGAAAGAAATAATTAAGTTTATACTATCACATATCAATTGGCTTTTTACTCATATTACGGAATCAGGATGGGGACGTTCACATTTGATTACCGGCAGGATAAAAGATAAAGTATTTCAATTTGATCAGCAATGCTATCCTATAATAGAATTATACGATTTTTTAAATATATGCAATAACTGTGATTCTATATCAACTCAACTTAAAAAACTTGATGACATCAGTGATTTACTGCTAAGCGTCAAAGGTAGTAGTGTAATGTTATTCGAGACGGAAGAGAACCCGGCTGATGATCCAGTTTTATACCCTTACCATTTTTCTACTCAGGTACTGGCATGGAAAACATTTGAAATACTAAACATTTTAAATATCCAATATAACTTTTCTAAAAAAGATTATGCAGGTATAGCTGAAGGTATACAAAAAGATATCTTCAAATATATGATTGTTGAAAATGATGGTAAAAAATTATTCTGTTACACGACAGATTTAAGAGGTAATTTCGAACTATATCATGATGCAAACGATTTGCCTTTAGGCTTAGCCCCATTGTGGGGATTTATTAATGCTGACGATGAAATATTTCAGAATACTGTAAACTGGGCATTCTCTCCAGAAAATAGAGGATACTATGATGGAAAATTCGGTGGACTCGGATCGGACCATGCAAAAGGACACTGGCCATTAGGAGATTCACAATTACTAGCGATAGCCCTTTCTATGATTAAGTGCAATCAGCAAAATGGTGAAAGGCTTTGGGAAAAAACTTTAGATATGCTTGAATCAACTGCACAAAAAGATGGATTATTTTCTGAGTCAGTACATCCTAATACAGGACAGGTATATACCAGATACTGGTTTGCCTGGCCTGGAGCCACCATTTCTTGGCTCTATCTTTCAAATAAATATAATTAAAATAACACTGGAACATCAATGCTACTTATATCATTAGTGATATAACAATGGGCTAAGCTAGGTATTTTCCTAAAATGTATATATACCTACATTTCTAGTATAAATAAATTGAGGAAATTCTTATTGAATCTCCCCATAAAGTTTTATTTATATTATATAGTATCTTATTTTTTTACCTCAACCAAAGATTTATAATTTGGTCTCTCTAGTCTATATGTTGCACCTTCTTCTGTGTGCCAGTACATGGTATTATTATCATTTGCTAATGTAATATCCATACTCTTAATATCATTCCCATTTACATCATATAGAGTAAGACTCGCAGGAGCAGCAAGTTTCCATGTTCCTTTTTCAGGTTTTTGTCCTATAAATCTTTCAAATGTCCCATTTTTATTTAAAGTTAAAGAGTTAATAGAACCACCCATATCAGGCATTGTCCATTTTCCAGTGATTTCAGTTTTTATCTTAGCTGTATTCACTGTTTTTTTTACCAATATTTCTTCTGGGTTTTTAGAGATTGTTTTAGTCGTTTCAGTCGGTTTTGAACTATTGCAGGCATACAGCACAACTGACAACAGCAGACATGACACTAGTGTAAACCATCTTTTCATAATGAATCTCCTTAACAGTTAATATTAATACTAAAAGCAGATATATCTTACATTACACCTGTAAGGATACATTATAAGGAAAATTTCAACATATGTGAAGTTGTATAAATGGAATAATTTTAAATTTAACGCCTCCATATACTAATCACACTCCTCGATAAATAGTAGCAAAAACATGATATCTTAAACAAAAAATCTATAAAATTTATAGATAAATATCTTAAACTATTTATTTTCTTTAAACATTATATGATCTCTAAAGCCTGCCATTTGACGGCAATTGATTTATAATTATCAGGAGTACAGTAGATTAGTTTTATAATTTATAAGGATATGTTAAATGTTTTATTCGTCGGCTGCTAAAAAAATTAGAAAAGAGAAAAAAATAAAATTAATAGATATGTCAAAACTCATGGATATTAATGAAAACACACTATATCGATGGGAAACAGGCCTCAGGAAACCCTCTGCAAATGACATAAGAATAATGGCCCAAATATTAGGAATTTCTGTATCAAAAATTTCTGATTTAGAAAATCTTTCGGTTGTACTGAATAATACTGATGCAATTCAGAAAAATTCAAAAGCTGATATAAATAAAAATCTTTATGACCTTGATAGAATTATCAATGAGTTTGGAAATATTCCTACTGTAGACGTAAATGCATTAAAACAACTTAAGCAGACTTGCCTGGAATATCAGAAAAAAAACAGTTATCTCGAAAGAAAAATCCATCGTTATGAAAATATCCTAAACCAAAGTCCTTCTATTTTCTATGTCTTAGATTCAAATTATAAATTCAGGTATGTTAATCAAGCCTTTATACTAATGTCAAATAGGCATAGTTCAGAAGATATAGTAGGTTTCAAAGCCAGTGATATATTCGGAATGGATGATGTATTTGAAATCATTCAACATGAAAGAAGAGTTTTTAACGAATGTATGCCTATCTATAATAAAAAAATTCTGTTACCATGCAGCAACGGTGCTAAAACCGGACTGCTGTCAATTCATCCTATAATCAGAAGAGATGGCAAAGTATCAGAATTGATATGCTCAATTCAGGACATAACTGAATTTTCCAACTTACTGAACAAGCTCCAGAACTTAGAAAGTGTTATGGATTTATCAGATGATTTACTAGTTATTAAAGATGAAACAGGAAGAAAGTACAGATATATCAATAATTCAATAGAAAAAATCACAGGTTACAAAAAAGAAATGTTTTATAAAAATCCGGATTTTTGGGATTCTATTGTTCATCCTAATGATATCAAACAGAAAGGAGCTTGTGATTTCGGAATAAATAATGAGGGAAAATTTAAATTTAGAATAATACATAATAACGGCAATGATGTATGGATCGAAATAAAAAGATATATGCGCACGAATAAAGATACAGGCCAAAGTTTCATCTTCGCTTTAGGCAGAGATATAACAGAGCAGATAAATCAAAATAAAATACTGGAATTGTTAAAAGCTAATATTGATGCTTCAAATATAGGTATCACAATTATTGAAAAGTTTCAAAATAGAACAGTATATTGCAATAATGCTTCAAAAAAAATAACCGGCTACTCTACTGATGAAATAATAGAAAATAAATTATCTGATTATATCAAAAAAGTTGTGCATCCTGACTATTGTGAATCTGTAAGTAAATTATATGAAAACCCTGAATCATTTTCAAATAACTCATTAGAATTTAAGTACATACGAAAAGACAAAAAAATAATTTGGATAAGATTTATTGTAACTAATAAAGTTTATCTTGATGAAACATATCAGTTAAGAATATTTCGTGATATTACTGAAGAAAAAACACAAATCGAAACTGCAAATTTACTAAAAAGAGCTTTTGATGATGCAAACTATACTATCTGGCTGCTTGACCGTGACAGATCTAAATATATTTACATTAGCAAATCAGTGGCAAAGCAATACAAATATCCAGTTTCTAATTTTAAGAAAGATATGAATTTTTGGATAAATAACTGTATCCATCCTGAAGATAGACCTAAGGAACTTAAATATATGACCAATGCAATTGAATATCCTAAGAGGAGAAAATTTAGAATTATCAGACCGGATGGAGAAATCAGACAATTAGAATGCAGTGTCCATATTTCAAACGGATATCTTCTGACTCAAGAACTTGATATTACCGAAGAATGAGTTTATAAAATGTGTTCCAAGCGAAATTATGATTAAAAATCACAAAGCCATATCACAAATATTCATATAGAATAAAATATGCATGGCTAGTATAATTTAACATTACAAAACTATTTTGGATCTAGATCTTTTTCGAACCATTTTTTCGAAGGTTTGCTAAAATCATTATTTTGTTCAGGTAAATGAGGACTATTATTCGATTCACTAAGTTTGCCCTCCCAGTCAGAAGATTTAAAAGGAACCTCACGGTTTTTATCTAACTGAACAAATCCCTGTTCTTTTCTTTTTAAAATCATTTTTTTACCATTTTCATATAGTAAAGCTAACGTATTTTTTTTATTATTTGTGTCAATTATAAAAACATTAATCACTTCATTGTTTTCATCTAGAAAAATAAGCTTGGTTTCTCCATGATTATTGCTTTCTATTTTCCACATCCCTTTCTGCAATGGTCTGGGGGGGATATTAACCTCTAAAGAATGATTTTCTGCTAATTTAATATATGCAGTTTCTCCACCTATACCGGGAACCTGCCACACGCCAATAACATCATGACTTAATTTTGATTTACCAGCCGATAAAGAGAAACTGCCGATAAAAACAAACAGCAATACAAGTAAAAATTGATAATATTTATTCATCATTATATATCTCCTGTAATTTATTATTTAACCTATCAATCCAATGTTTGTCTATATCTTACAACTCCGGCTGTTAATACAACTACAAGAAATATTAAGATATAATAAACTCTGAATTGAATATCGAGAAAACCAGCTCCTTTAAGCATAATATTTCTTATTATTACATTGAAGTGAGTCAATGGCAGACAATAACCTATACAACGAGCCCAGAACGGCATTGCCTGAAATGAAAACATAAATCCTGAAAGCATCATTGATGGCAGAAAGAAAAACATTGACATTTGAACCGCTTGGAGCTGATTTTTAGCTACTGTTGAAAATAAGATTCCAACCCCTAATGTTGCTACAATGAATATCCAACCTGTAAGAAGCAGTATAAAGATATTGCCATAAAGAGGAATACTGAATAAATACATACTTGCAATTATTGTCAATATCATTTGGATGAATCCCATAATCATATAGGGGCCCATTTTTCCAACAAGAACTTCCAGTGGTCTGACAGGCATACATAACAGGTTTTCCATTGTACCTCGCTCAGTTTCTTTGGTCATTGATAATGAACTTATAAATACAAGAGTCAAAGTCAGAATAACGCCTATCAGGCTAGGTACAGTTGAAAACTGCATTACCTCATCAGGATTATATAATTTATGCACATTCAATGTAACTTTTGCCGCATCACCTCTCAAATAACTCAAAGGTCCGGTAAAATAATCATCACATAATCTGTTAAATGTATCATGAGCTACTGATAATGCAGTACCTACTGTACTTTGGTCTACAGAATCAGCTTCTATCAAAATTTTAGGATTTTCTCCTTTTATAAGTTTATGGTAAAAACCTTGAGGAATTGTAATAATAAATGTAGTGTCGTTAGATAATAACATTTTCTCAGCATCAGCCCTTGACCCAGTTTCTTTTACAATATCAAAATATTCACTATTCTTCAGTGATGAAATATATCTACGTGTAAAAGTACTGTAATAATCTCCATTAATAATTGCAGTCTTTAAGTGCTTAGGATTTGAGTTTATTGCGTATCCAAAAATAATTAACTGTATTATAGGAATACCAAACATCATTGCCAGAGTAATTCTATCCCTCTTCATTTGGATAAATTCTTTTAAAACAATGGAAAATGTACGTTTAAATGAAAAACTCTTCATAATTAAAAGTTGTCCTTTGATTTTTTCATGAGATGAATAAATACATCCTCAATACTTGTTTCAGCCTTTTCCCATGAATATTCATTTGTTCTGAAAGGTTTAATTACGTTTTCTAAGGCTTTTGCATTCTTTCCACTAACATGAAGTGTATTACCAAAAGCTAATACCTGATCAATAGCCGGATTTTCATTAAGCTCCATAGAAAGCGCAAGCAAATTTCTACCTTTAACAACCCAGGTTGAAAGATCCTCTCCGGAAATTATATCATCTATTGTGCCTCTGGTCAGTAACTTGCCATAAGCCAAATAAGCAAGTCTATGGCATCTTTCAGCTTCATCCATATAATGTGTAGTAACTAGAACAGTAATACCTTTCTCTCCTGAAAGGTGATGAATTGTATCCCAGAAATCTCTTCTTGCAAGAGGGTCTACTCCCGCTGTAGGTTCGTCAAGTAGTAATAGTTTAGGTTCATGCAACAGACAGGCAGCCAAAGCTAATCTCTGTTTCCAACCTCCGGACAATTTTCCTGCAAGCTGTTTGTATCTATTAGTTAGATTATTTTCTTCAAGAACTCTATCTACAGTTTTTTTCTTATTTTTTATTTGATATAAACTGGCTACAAACTCCAGGTTTTCTTTAATAGTTAAATCCTCATAAAGACTAAATTTCTGAGTCATGTAACCAATTTCCTGCTTTATAAGAGCTTGTTCTGTTATAATATCAAAATCAAGACATGTACCGACTCCGGCATCAGGATTAAGAAGTCCGCATAACATTCTCAGAAAAGTAGTTTTACCGCTACCGTTTGGGCCAAGAAAACCATATATACCGCCGTATTTAACCTGCATTTCCACTTTATCAACAACAACATTACTGCCAAAGCTTTTAGTTACTTCTTTTACATCAATAGCATATTTGCTTTTATTCTTCTTCATAATTAATTAAAAGTCACTTCTATAGGTTGCCCAGGATGAATGCTATTTGTAAGTTTACTGAATTCTGCATCAACCATATATACATATTTATTATTATTTTCCAGAGTATAAAGGTATGGCTCAGTATAATCAGCATCTGGTGCTATATATATAATTTTCGCATCATAAGCTTCAGTATTTCCAGTGAGTTTCACTTTAACTGTCTGCCCTAATTTTAGTTTGTTTACAATTTCTCCATTGACATAAAAACGAGCCTTGATTTTTGAAGGAGGAAGAAGAATTACAACAGGCTTTCCTTTGGAGACAAATTCTCCCTTCTGGTACAAAGTATCATATACCAACGCATCAGCAGGAGCATATTGAGTTATCTGCTTTAAATCCCAATCGGCTTTGTCCATTTCCGCCTTAGCTGCATTCTGTTCATTTACAGCAGCGGCTATTTTATCAGGTCGATCTCCCAGTTCTAAATATTTTCCATAGTCATAAGCTGCTTTGTAAAGAGAGGTGAAGCTTCTGAACATATAAGTAACCTGAAGGTTTTTTGTTGCTTCTATTGCATTAACTTTTCGTAATCCCTGAACAATTTTCTGACCAATTGATGCACCTTCCGAAAGGGTTTTTATAGCTTCTACAAGATCATTCCAGGCCTTCATTTTTTCAGCCCTAGCCCCTTTGTTCATATCTTTAACTGTATTACCGGCTGCATTATATAACTCTACTGATTTTTCATAATCATATTTCTGACTCACACCGTCAATTTTAAACAATTTGATGTTTTCCTTAACAGTAGTACCCTTGGATACATATAAATCTTCAATTTTTCCATCAAAATTAGAAGATACGTATAAATAATCAGCATCAACGTAACCGTAATGAACATTATTCTTTTCTTTGCATGAGGAAAGAAATCCTATTATTATCAGCAAAAATAGCAGAATTGGAAGCCGTTTAATCATAATTTTTCCTTTTATTTTTTATTTATATCTTAACAATTAGAAATTCTATAGAGTTGTGATTTACACGTCAATATGTAATTGAAAAATAAAAATAAAAATTT
>MPMD02288090.1_pt1 | contig 17693 bp, 49 predicted proteins | sample 1617291 | NCBI WGS metagenome assembly MPMD02 (sample SAMN05944810, study PRJNA350692) | marine metagenome | biome: marine; feature: ODZ; material: water; isolation source: 120 m water sample filtered on 30 um supor filter | place: Pacific Ocean | collected 2012-04-09 | depth 120m m | reverse complement strand
CCGTTTGAAGATCCATATCCTGTATGACAGATGGTATCGGCAGTCCCTATCAATTGAAGGTGAGTCGTGTTGTTTCTGAATATGCAATTCTTAACGTGCTGACCAAGCCCCAAACTAGCACCCCCGCCATGGATGCCAATAGTAAGCCCCTCGAAGGTACAGTTGTAGATATCGGTTCCGTAGCTATGAGTCGGGTTTCCTCCAGCATAAAATCCATACGCGGAGTTCGTGAACGTACAGCCTTGGATGAGGCCCGCGTTGTCTTGACCGTTGGTATTTAACATACAACCGTGCGACGCGTAGGGTTCATCGAAATGACAGTCGTATACCTTGCCAGTCCCTCGTTGTCCCGTCTTTATTCCAGCAGTAGTATGATTCTTAAACTGAAAGCCCGTATATGAATGTGTGTAGCTATTGTTATCAAAAATCCCGTAAGAAATAGTACCCTGTCCATCCATGACGGCGAAGTCATCTGCTACGAATGCGTTGTACCGCCCAGAGATCGGATCATACCTCTCAGTAAAAACACCTGCACAATGAACCGGACAAAAGTCCCAACTCGCTCCGAAATCTCCCTGTGCGGTCTGAGCGATATTAAATCCTGCCAGTGTCTTAACCGCTGTTCCCCACGCTAGCCCGTCATTAGAATCATTGCCGTTTCTAGCATCAACATAGTAATCAATAGTAGCCATTACAAAGCCTCCTCAGTATAGTCCCTACCTATCTCTGCTGCCCAGCCCGTCGAGGAGGGTAAGTCTCTGTAATTCGGGATTTCGGTAAACTTATAGCCCACCGAAACTGACGATCCTTCGGCAGCGATTACACGGGTCATACCCTTTACTGCTCCAACCGGTTCTGTAATCGGCTCGGTTGAAAGAACGGTATAGACGTAATCCGGAGCGTTGATGATCTCGTCGTAATGCTCTGTAGGATAAGGCTGCTCACTCATGCTGTAGTCCCTCTAATCTGAATTGTTAAATTTTCTCCGGTATCTCCAGATCCAATCTGGTCTATATCAACTGTAAGCTGATCATTCTTAACCAGGCCTGGAATATTTGGCACACCACTTGTAGCAGCCGTACCACCATCTGCAATTTGTGGACGTCTTGCCGGATCTGTAAATATTGTAGTCCCACCCTTATTAATATCTATGATAATTGCAGCCCCGGTGGGTGCGGCTTTACATTCGACGTAAACTTCTTCAATCGTAAAAACACCAGAAGGCCTAAAAGGAAAAGCCAAATTTGTGCCCACCTCTAATGCCCCAGCAATTGTAAAACAAATTTGACCTCTCTGATTAATCCCACCTTCTTTTGTAATTTGGACTACATTACCACTTTCATCCTCTGCGTACAATTCATTGCCGCTACCGAGATCCTTCCAGTATACGAAGCCAGTATCAATTATAGCGACAGGATCAGAATCTACATCTGTTTGACGTAAAGGACTTAAACCAAAAGTTACGTCTGACATAATACTCGCCCCCTATTCAACCCAATATTCAATGCGCACCATACCCGTAGCAGCTGCTGACGTAGTGAAATTAAGATTCTCCCCTACAAGCCCCATAACTTCACGTTGATCAAGAGTAAGACCTTGAATGGCTGGTGTAATAGGGTAGATCACGGTTGAGCCGGACTTAATAGTCAAACGAACAGCAGTATCACTTAAAAATTCCATATTTCTAATACTGATCCGTTTACCCGACTGTGCAGCCACAATTTCTTGATCCGTAATCGCAGCCGCCGTAAAACTTAAACTTGCGGGGAGTAATCCATAATATGTACCCGGACTTGCCATACCTACCTCCTCTAATATAATGGGGGATTACGCCCGGGATGCTCGCCGAAGAGGGGAAGAATAGGTAGCCGGACGTAATCCCCAAGAGAGACAATTTACTACAAAGAACGACTAGTTGCAGAAGTGTCAGTAATGACTTTAACAGATTCACCTAACTTCTGCATTGCCTGGTTCAATACCAATTTCCAAGCTCGATCACAGGCATTTTCAGGAGTTTCGTCTTTATGCAAGTCTGTAGAGTAACTTACTCGCACCTCGACTGGCTCATAATCACGCGCCTGGACTTTCGCGGAAAAAGACATTTCAATGCGATCACTTTGCATCATACACCTTAACTAGTATATACAGTAAAGTGGGATAAACTCAAGGGATAAACCCTTACCGCTTAGCAGCCTTCTTTTTCTTCTTTTTAGGGGCTGCACCGTTCGGAAACTGCTTTTTCCACCGCACAATCATCTGAGGATAAATGTCGTGTTTTTCTGCAACAGCTGCCAACGACTTTTTACCCTTCGCATACTCACGAACAACTTTCGCCTTGAAAGCATCAGTATACTGATTGTTGGTGCGCTTTTTCTTGGCTTTCTTTTTCGCCATACGTCCTCCTAATTCGTGGCTACCAAATTCTCGACAAGGTTAACTGTCCCGTCGACATTAAAAACAAACTGTGGATCATCTACAAGCGCACGAAGAATCTCAACTGCTTCCTCCGAATACGGACTAGTTGATACTATGTCAGAAATAATCCGTAACTTCACCTCGGGTGTTTGCACATGAGACGTTTGGTGTGTTGTTGCTTTTTCCACTATCTCTCTCCTCTCTGCTAAACTATCAAATCAAACGTACAGGTAACTACTTCTTCGTGGATTTCTTAGCCGCATCGAGGTGCTTGACAATCACCTTATGACTAACGGTGACGACTTCGAAACCGTTCAGATTAGCAACGGTGCGTTTGATTGTAGAATAAGCAGACTGGCGCTGTTCCTTCGGGAGTTCGATCTTGAGCTCTTTGACAACTTCGGTCAAGAGACATGCTTCGCCCTGTTTGAGATTATCAGTAAGATACTCACTCACCTGCGTCGCATACTCACGATTACGCGTATTAACTCCGGGAACCTGACCAGCTTCGAGATCCTGAACTTTGAATGTGTTAACCATCGTTTCTCCTTTTTGTCGATACACTAGCACCGACTAATAAAAAACTAACCCACAAAATGACAACAAATAGACGCCATCCTACTTCTAATTCAATTACATCCAGAAACATCACCTCCTCCAGACAAAGATGTTAAATCATCAAATACCAAAAACCGTTTAAGTTCACGACTATACAATAACCGCAATTCATGATGTTGCCGCAGCAGTCTGTGCATCTCTGTCATAGAGCACTTATCACTTGCGTCTAATTCCATTAATGCGCGTTGAGGTGTGGGTGCAAGTAATGTAGTTGCTCTTGGTTTATAACGCCTCTTGATCAAATCATATTTTTTATATGATTTTGTAAGCTCCGGATCACCTTGGTATTCTTTCATCCACTTAGAAATCATCGGAGGCCATATACTATACTTTTCGCATAAAGCTTTCACGGGAATCCCACGAAGTCTGTCTTTAACAACTTGCCGCTTAAATTCATCAGTACGTGCAACTCTAGCCATCATGTAACTCTTAATATATCCCAATAATCAACCATGTTAATTGTTCTATCTACTGAACGTAAAAGTCTTGCAGGCGTTTTTGTACGATAACTCCAAAGCGTTACGGTTTTTCCCAAATCTTGCAAAGCTGCTGAAACGGGAATTAAATCTTGATCATGCGTCAATAAACAACACTCATCATAGTGCGAACTTAATTTTAAGGCGTGGCACGCAATGTTGACATCCACCCCTTTCTCTCTATAACCCTCCGGGGAGTCTCTCAACTCACCTAATATAACTCGCACTCCAGCAAACTCCAATCTATGAAAGAAATTTTGCTGAGGTTCTGGTACTATTGCTGGGGCACTGGTGAAGTAATAAATGCGAATAAGTTTCGATTCGCCCAAGTTCTGGTGCACTTTAGTAAGAGCCTCAAAATCTATCTTGTAACTCGGGTCCTGCTTTTCAACACATATAGACCGCAGCACATGAAAAAGATTTGAGCCATCTATAAACATCATTGACTTTAGCACATTTGACCTCATTTAATACGAACAATTAAACTTTGACCATCGTGCGTTAATACACGAAAGATACTGTGAGTACGTAAGTGCGTACGAATACGCCCCTTGTAATACTCCAAAGGCTTAGAAGGGAAGCGTTGTTGGATTTGCTGGGAGATTTGCTTTAGATTTGCTGCTTCCCCTCGTCTGCATAGTGTAGTAGTTAAGGTGGCTAAGATATCCTTATGGATCAACTCCAACTGAGATGGTTCAGGCTTGAAGTTCTCGATCTGAAATACATGTAATGCCATTACTTTCCCCCCTCTGTGTTAACGTGTTAAACAGTTTCATTTGCTTGCCAATCAACCGCAATAACAATTTTATGTGGAAAGTCAATGTTTGGGAATCCCTCCTTTGCAATATAAATATTCCTCACCACTTGCGTAGGAATGTTAGACTTGTACATCACAGTGTTCTTGGTAATTTTCCCAAGCTCCAATTCATTACGAAGCTTGCCCGACTGCATCTTAGTTAGCTCTGTGGGTTCAATTGTCATCTGGTTCTCCTAAGAAAAAGAAGTATATAAAATATGCACGACACCATAGTTAGCTGCCGAAATGATAGGCACCCCTTTCCCAGTGGACTGCGAAACACAGCTTCCTGGCTTCACCTGAGTCCGGGGTGCCGTACCACCGGAGAGAACGGAGGGAGTAGTTAATCTGCAATACGTACGACAATTGTAATTGGCTTTTCGTCTGGCTTGCCGTACTTCTGGATCTTAAAGCGTTTATCAGGTTTCAAAGCGTTTCTGCAGTAGTTATAGGCTTCTTGCGGTGTGGATAGACCTAACTCTTTTTGTACTGTTTTAGTTAGGTCGTAATATTTCATTGCCTCCCCTTTACTGTGTAAGAAACGTTCGGTGATCTCTCTTACTTTAGCAAACTTCCCTGTTCTATGTGTTTCTAAGTGTATACGACCTGCCTCCAGATCCTTAATGTTAAAAGTTTTAACAACATCTGACATAAACCCTCCAATACAATACGATATACTTTACTTTAACAAAAGATACATACACGTATATATACATAATCAATGTATATATACGCATATGATTGTAATTATAATATTAGGCAACAGGGGCCTAAGGGAAGAATAGGTGCGCAGGAATCAACAGGATCACTTGCACATAACGCCATCTATACATTCTTCTTCTCCAGATATTTGTGATGAATCTGATCCAGGAACTTACCCTCAGCCTTATCTACACATTCTAGCTCCTTGATGCGGATATCTTGTTTTTCAATGATCTTTTCTAAACCCTGTACTACATTGATTACAGATCGATATTTAGTAAGTAGTGGCATACCACTAGCCACCGCAACATTTTTACTTTTATGTTTCTGCTCCAGGGGCTTCAACCTACGCCTTGCGGCATTTAAGAAAGGTGAAATGTGTCGAGCAGTTTTGAATTCTGCAATGAACGCCTGCCTAATGTCAGGTGTATACTTGCCTTTAGACCGCTTTAACTGCTTCTGTAGAAACGTTATCTTAGTTTCAGACTTAACACTCATTTTTCCTCCGTAACAACAGGGGTTAATAAAGGTACTTCAACAACATCAGGGCACTCTGCAATTAGTTTTATCTTCCGTGTTCTCGACTCCTTTGCGGCTATATAACCCAAACCAAATAATGCCTCACCTAGCATTTCCATTTCTGTTGCGTTACCGGGTTCACCAATACGTACGTGCTGTGTTTGAAGCCATTGGCTTGCAATGTACAGTGCCTGTCCAACAAGAAATTGCCCTCTAAAACTTTTGAACAATTCAGAAGCCATTTCCACTGCTTCGGCATTGGATAATGCATCCCAATTGTCTGGCTTTGCCATATGCTACCTCCTCAAGAAAAAATTCTTATAATATAAAAAAGGGTCCCGATGGTAGTATCTAATCCTCAAATACCTGCATTGGATCCCATGTATACCCGCATTCTTCGCATCTATGTAAAGATGCATCGTCCGGGTGCGTATGATCTCCAGCCGTATCACAACTAGGACAGTAGGTCATGTTGATTTCTCCTGGCCGCGTTGTCCGCCTGACCAATTCCTATGCACTTTGTGTGTAAATTCAGTACTACGATGTGCATACCTACTTTGACAACAAGGTCCAATACGATTACCTGAATGCGCTGATTTGAACAATTTGCCACACATTAAGCATGTACGGTCTTTTGATGTATTCTGCATAAATTCCCCCGTCCCTATTATATTGACACTTGATTCTCACTCCATTCTCTAAGACGCCGCGATAACTTACCAGATTTCCATTCCCTAAATGCTGCATAAATTTCCGGAAAACCTCTTTCAAATTTAGCTAAATTTCCCGAATCTGCCTGACACATTGCATCTAACAATTTCGTATAAAAACCACCACCACGCTTAAACTGCCAATCAACAATCAAAGTACGTTCTTCTGAGGTGAATGGTACGTCTTCACCTCCAACAGCTAGTGTAGTAATCCATTCGTTTGTTGCGCCCATTATTGGGCCTCCTTTCGTAATTCATGAGTTGCAAGTCGACTAACAATACCTCGCGTAGCATAATCTTTACGCACATTCCAAAAGTTACGTCGAGGTGGAAATGCTAAACCCTCCACAGTACCAGAAACTACTTTACCGCGTTCTAACCATGTTACTCTATCCCCCTTACTGATTTTCATTTCTGCTTCCTTACCCGCGTAACCGTTTTGACTGGTACGACAGGAGGGTATCCTTGCAGCACCGCCGCCTTCTCCCCTATCTTGTGGTGATCACAGCCACAGTCAGGCAGGGCCATCACCTTGGGATAGAGCTTGTCTCGTAGGTACCTGGTTATGTTACCTACCTTAGCCTGAAGCATTTGCCTTTCAGTCTCCAAGTGCAATAACATATGGATGGCATCATTCTCCTCCTCCGTTAGAGGACACTCCTTCCTCAGCTGAGCGTCAACTGCGGCAAGTCCTTTCTGTATATGGCCCTTGCTTCTTTGTAGTCGCTCTCTAGCGTCACTCATTTCTTTGCCTCCTTTATTACCCACCTAAGTGCACGTGTATAACCTTCCCAATGTGCTACAAATCTTATAAGTACTGGATCTTCTGGCCATTCCTTTTGTTTCATAAGTCCGTGTATACGAAGTTTCGTAGCTTCTATCTCACGCTCAACTGCATCCATGCCATCTGCACCAAGATAAAATACTGGGTACTCTTCAACAGTCTTTATAGGTTTTGTCAAACCAATCCCCTCATAATTAAAATTTCCTTTCTTTACCTGTCGCAATTCTTCCGCTACCGCACGCTTATAATCCGGGCAATGCTCTTCATGTTTTTTACACGGTATACAGATCGTCTCAGTATTGAACATTGACATCATTGTAGTTACTACATCTACATTACATCTATCACATATAGCCATTATTAATCTCCATCACAACGGGGACAGTGACAATCTTCATCATGCATATAGCGCTGATCTTGACATTTATCACATATAGCACTCCGCGCCTTTTTATGCAATTTTTTGCCACACTCTACACAATCAAAACAACCATTTTCATCTGGGCATCCGCCCCCGTCACCGTGAGGAGCTGGACCGTGACCGCAACAGGGATAATCTTCACATCTAGCCATTACATATTCTCCTTTTCATGTCTAAACCAACAAGAATACCAGGTTTAACATTAACTAATGTGCCATGATTTGAACCACGACACTTACATTTACATATTTCTACTTCAGCTTGGGATAGCATACAACGTACATCACACACGACCCCGGGATGATCTATGGCAACACATGTACTAGATGCGTACCAATGCCCATAATCAAACCTTTTGAATTCAATATCTACCCATTGTTTACCATTTTTAATACGCGTGTGCTTAACAAAACCATGATTTTTTGGGTGTATATTATTTCCCCAACCATCTTTTTTAGGGCGACACTTCACATATTCACCACGGTTGAAAAACCTGAAATCATACTGCATAAATACTTCTGGGGATATTGGACAACCTTCATTATCAGGCCAATCAAATTCACGTTGAACATACCCCGCATGGGGGAAACTACCAGTCATTCTAACCTCCACTTAAACGTAGGCTTACCTTCTATTGGATCACCCCATAAAAACGATGCTTGTTTATTCTCATTATGGGTTAAAAGATGTGTAAACTCTGTGATAAACATACGCCAAACAAAACGTTTACACTCACACGGCTCATACTTAAATTCACGCGCATTTCCAGCGGCCTTATATTTTTTACGTACCTCTTCAAGGCGTTCTTTAGACATATGACCATAATCACATGCACCATTATTTGGATGTCGATCAGCAAAAGTCTTCATTGGATCATCCTCCATACAATCACCAAGATGACCGCAACGGCATAAAGACATAGGACCACGCCAACGTTGATCATTTACATATAGTACCTTGTACAATTTACGTGGTGGCGCCTCACTAGTATCCTTATACACCATCTTACCCGTCACTTCATCACGATAATAAGGGTAATCTCGATACGCCTCTGGCCAATCCTCCTGACTTTTTTCAGCCATATACACTCCTTATACCAAATACTAATGGCACAGTCACAATTAACACGACTATTAACCACGTTAACAAGGGTACAAAATCATTAATTTGCGTTATTTTACCCCTAGCAACACTAAACTACCCTTTGACACAGGGTGAATTTCAAGCAAAATACAAGACCCATCCCGAAGACCCCCTGCCTTCAATGGCACAAGCACGATTGCGTATGGCACAAACGATGTTGCCTATAATTTGTCCATTTTGAGCGTGGGTAATCTTTACGTAAAACATAATCACCGCATCCGGACAAACACATTAGAACTAAGATACAGAGTATATAGCGCATGTATATCTCCTATGAGACATCAAAATACTTCATGGTAACTGCTAGTAAGTGATTATAGTCACCTTCCATAGCTTCTTGAAGATACTTCTGTATATGCTCCTGAGACCAGCCAGCAGTGCGTGCGGCTTGTTTAGCGGCGCCCATGACGGCGAAAGCGTTTCCGTCTCTTCCGATGAGTTGCACCTTTGGACGATCTTCCATGTTGAACGTAGGATCTGCTTCAAGATAATTATTTGGCATCTGCTGCCTCCTTCTTCTTTTCATTTAACTCTTGTATACAGCTTACCTTTAACAACTCTATTGCCGTTTTGTCTTTAGAGTGACCTACCACGCGCCAAGTGAACGATTTCCAACGCTCAGGGTGAAATTCACCTCCCTTATCTCTTGCAACAATGACGAAGCGATAATCAAATTTATCCTCTTCCAGCTGCTTCGCATCTGTACAATCAAGAGGATAACAACACTCATACCTTAACATGTCGAAGGGAAATTCACCACTTCCCGCGACTACTGCGAACGTAGTTGTATTAGGCATCGATCTCCTCCAATCTCTTTATGATAGAAGTACCATATTCACGAGCAGAAAAGCCGCGACCCATCTTTGAATCACCGGGTTTAGTATCCGCGCCAATGTCTGCACAAAGGCTGCGAATGAAGGTTAGATTCCAAACGCCTTTAAGACTCTTTACAGGCTTACCATCGTTGTCAAAAAGACCACCCTTACTATCCTCATCAGTAACAACACTGACAAAGTTAGCTATGTAGTCAACATGAAAGCCGATGGCAGTATAAGAAGATGCATATCTTATACCCCAGCCATCGCCTTCATTACAAAGCTCTATAAGCTTTGTGCGATCGACGTCTTTCAGAATCTTACGCTGTGCGTCTGTAATTTCGATTACATCAGCCATACTAATCCTCCTCTGTAACTTTAAGACAAAGATTCCAATGGCCACCACAATCTTGGTGTTGCCATTTACGATTACTAAGTCGACGTCGTGAAACAGTCACGAACTGACATTCCGAACACATATACCTTGCAGCACTATTGCGTCTACGTAACTTATTGAGCTCATCGTGTTGATGGCACCTAGAGGGTTCTAACTGCAACCAGCCCATACATTGTTTCCAGGTGTAACCGTGTCCACGTTGTTTATACGTGACCCAGTCAAGCCAGTGGGCGAGCTCGTGGCCGAGCGTGGATCGTAGGTGTTCTTTAGTCGCCTTATCATTCAAGATGATCTGATTTGATTTACGTTTGAACCGCCCACCTGTAGTTGTCATATTAGGACTAAGCACAATCTCAGGTATAGGTTCTTCTTTAATCTTCTTCAATATCTCACTTGGAATAAGGCGTGCGTACTTTGTACACCAACCTGAGATGAGATTTTGCAATTCATCCCGAGTTTGTGTAAATGTGTCTACATTAAATGTATCCGTCATAAGGCCTCCTATTCCCATACGACACTAGCTGACTTCATCTCTAATAGCTCAGCATCGTGTGCGTTGTCGAAGTTAATTTGACCATGATACAGTAGCTTTACATCCAGGTTTGTACTGTAACGCTTCTTATGGCCACGTGCAAAACCAATTGCAACATCCTTATCTTCATCCACGAATATGCATACCTTCTCAGTAAGATCCACTACTGCATAGAACGCGATTGAAAACATTTCGGGGTCAAAATTGAGTGGTTGCTCATTCATTGCCATCATTATCCGCCTTCTCATCAAAATGCTCAGGATTCTGATCTGCGAACAGATGTAACTGACCTGTTATCTCTGCGTCAACAGCTTTATTACTTTTTTCTGTTCCTGGTACAGGCATAGCGTCTAACCAATCTGCTAGAAAATTAGCTACCAGATCAGTTTTACTAAAGGTTCCAGGATCTGTGCTTTCCCATTCATAGCCAGGTGGTATACTTTGCATAACGGCATCGATAACAGCATCTCCTAGATGAAGAATGCGTCGAATACACAGCATTTGAAAGTACCGGATATCATTATCATCCGGCTCAATGTCTTCCGTGTCTTCTGTAACTTTCTCATTGACTTTCTCATCGGACATGTGTGGCTCCTTATAAAAAAACTTTACAATTTAATACTTGACCCTAGTGGGTGCTCCCATACCTATTCATACGATTTCGCGCACTCCTTACAATAAACAAGACCCTCTTCATCAACTAACTTTGTGGGGCCCAAACACATAGTCATTTCACAATTAGTACACGCAACTACTATATTAAGACCTAACGCACTAAATGCAGATGCCGGGATACTCCCATCTGGATCTGGCTTTGGATACGCATGCCCAGCGGCTTCTAAGTACGCCTTAACTGTCACTAGCTTTATGTTGCTCACCAATATCCTCCTTGTCTATAGCTTGCATAATTGTTCTAAGCTGTTGTTTGCCCGCGTCTTCTGTTAACCAAATATTTGTATCCGGTAAGTCTATAGTATAAGTACTATCTCGCCAATGTAGGTGACTACCTGAGATACGCAAAGCGCCCTCATCCCAATGCATTTGCATATCTGTTGTATCGTCACAGATTTCACAATACGTTGTGCCCACGGTAGCGGGCTTCCCTGGATCTGTTTGTGGTGGGTTATACATATTAGTACCACCTAACAATTGCGAACATTTCTTTTGTAATGCCCACACTTCTTCTGTGAGGTCGATGACTCTTTGTTTTAGGGGTGAAATTGTCATACCCTTTATTTCTAATTTCTGTTCCTCTGTCCATGCTTTATCATTAAACCACAATATACTCATGCCTATTGACCTCCACTAGGATTGTCATAATCGTACAACATACAGTCGTTGCCTTCCTTTTCTTCTTCCTTTTCCGTCTCCTGCCACTTAGCAATAATATCTTTAATACGTTCTACTACTTCAGGGTCGTTACCACCAATATGCCAATCAACAATACAATTCGTAGGCGTACCTCCACCACGACTTCCCGCATAGTTTCGGCCAGTTTTATAGTTATATATTGTGGCCACCATACCATCTTCAAAACGCAGAACCCATTGAGCATCTATTTTATATGCATCACCATCAGTAGGTGTGCCAAATAGCTGCCTCAATACATCATAATCCACTTTGATAAACCCTCGCAAACCCGTCCCGTCAAAGGATATCTCTCCGTCATTGTGTGTTTCAAATTTCATTTGTGACCTCCTTTAATGGTTTGATCTCTCGATAAAACTTATCAGTCTTAAACAGCGCAGTTTTGTTGTGCTTTTCTTTGCCGTCCTTTCCAGTTTCCTCCACCTGATATTCAAGATGATTATTAGTAAGCTTAAAAATCCTTACAATTTGTTCGCGAGTACCTGGTTTAATATCTTCTACAGATCCACCAGCGAGCACTATAGGATCACTATGAGCCTCCCAGATTGTAATTAAACGACACAATTCACCAAATTTAACACCTGGTGCAACTTCCACACGCTGTCGAGCTTCCCAAGCAGCTATTGCCCTACAGCGCAGACCATTAAAGTGATGACTCTTAGCACGTATATACCTCTCAATGATATCTACAAGAGCTTCTTGAGCCTCATCACTCCAATTTTCAAACTCATACAGCTCATCACGCTGTGCATCGTAGTGCACGCCAATCTCACCCGTATAGTCACGTTCTATTTTTGAAATGTCATCTGGTAGGGTTGCAAGATCAGCACCCATTGCATGAATTTCATAGTATCCATGTGACGACACTTTGAACCAAAAACGCCCACTAACTACTAGTCCGTTGAATTGCATCTATAGCCTCCTTTCTAAGGTCTACTAATTCTGCGAATTCTGATATCCATCTTACCCAGGTGAACTTATCACATGCACAACTTCTACATCTACCATGTCCTTGTGCAAGCGTATAACCACCATGAATCTGATCTTCATGCGGGCTCAATTCACCATCTCCAAGATGCCCACAACGGCATACTGATTTCGGTTTTTTGAAGTTCTGAATTCGACCAGTAAGTTCATCAAGTGTCATTTTCATGCTTTCTCCTCTTTGTCATCGATAACACCAGTATCTTTAATACACTCCCACTGCAGGTGACCACCATGCGCATAATCATATAAAGTCTCTCGCGCATTCTCCTCAGTAAGCTTCCGCAGGGCCTCTATAGGGTCCCCAGAATCCAGTACGTAATCATCCTCTACCCAACTTATCGTTTGAATTGCACGAAATGTGAATGATCGCATCTTCATGCTTTCTCCTCCTGTACGTTTGGGTTTGGGTTAAGTAGGTTTATATCAGCAAATATTTCACCGTCTCTACCCGCTTTGTATCCATTTTCATACCCCTGCATATAGTCTGCTCTTGAAAAGGATTTCTTGAACTCGCCCGCTTCCAGTTTTTCAAGTACTCCGGAAATAGCCACATTAACTATTTCCCGTACCTCTGCCCGAATCTGTGGGTTTAACATCTTCGGAACGATTTCATTAAACTTAACCGGAGCAAGTTTCCACTCCATCATTTTAAGATCGCTCCGTTCAAGATCCTGCAGGGTATGCCTTGCAGCGATTTCATTTGGAGCATCTACCTCATACTCTGCTTTGAATACGAATTTCATGATTTGGCCTCCTCATCTTGATACTTGGTAATAAAATGTTCGACGTCTTCCTGTAAATTTGCAACCTGGTTAACTAAATCAACCATTCGATCATGACTCAACGGTGCATTCTCGATAGCATTTTTAACAAGATCCCAAGGGTTTACTGCATACGTAATTGTATCCTCCTCCTCATAATGCTCTTCTTCTGCATAAATACGTACATGAAACTCTGTAGTAGTAATGTCCCTGTTATCCTCTTCAACTGAATGTGGCATAACCACCTCCTTTTTGAATACGAATTTCATGATTTGGCCTCCTCAATCTAAAATCCAATCGCCCCACATCTTATGACTATGTCCGCCGTACTTCAGCATTATTAATTCGAACCGTTGATTTTCAGGCATACAATCTGCCGCGAGCTCTTGTAATGTTACGAATGGGTACTGTACGTCTTCATATCTTTCTGGAATAACTAGTATCTCACTGAACACATTTCTACAACTAGCACCCGCAATTATCAGCGGTATATTTTCACATAAAGCGTGAAAACAGTTACCTACAACCTTCTCAATCTTATTATAATCGCCTATAGGTCGCATACCCTCTGGAGTACTTTCTTGTAGTATATACTGTTTAATTTCCTCGATGGTATCGTATTTAGAACGCCACTGCATCTCCACGTCTTCCTTAGTACTATCCCAACCACCCTTACCGTCAGGATTCGGTGCATCAATTTCAACACTCAGGCCTATGCGATTCATCATAACCGCAGCTAGATCCGATTCATGCAATATCTTATTAATTTCCAATAGCCCACTTCTTCCTGTAAGAAAAACTTTTAATCCCGCCTCCGTAATAACTTTGTACTCATCTATGTCATGAGCTGGATACATATACACCTTAGGCATTTGACTCATCGTTTCTTTCTCCTTTTGTTTTATTTGCCGCACTGCATATATCAGATAGGAACGCTTTTATAATGACTTGCTCCTCTTCATTGAATCCGTTGTAACCATCATGATCAGCTATTTGTATTTGTTCTAGGATCCATTTAGCTTTATACAACGTTTGATGAGCAATGTTACACTGCAGATCCGTTTCTCCTTGTATTACCTTATATAAAGTGTTCGCATCATGATCATTAAGGTCATACGCACGTTTTAGATCACATTGATCATATTCACGTCGATCATCCCACAAGTCCTTTTCGATGATATCGGTCAATATTTCAGATAACATCATTTTCCCTCCTGTAACTCATCCCAACGATCATCCCATTTCATATCTGCAAATGGTGCCTCTTCAAACTGTTCAATATTAACTCCAGTACCACCACACCATTCCGGATGCGCCCAAATAACTTTTGCCCACGCATCTAATGTAATCTGAGCGGCCTGCTTTGATACCTTATCCATATCAAAGGTAAAGACTATAGTTGCTTGTGCATACTTTGCCATTATTTACCCTCCTTCCATTCTTTGCGCATCACCTCAAAATCATCTGCCTTTACAGGTGTACGCTTTACATCCTGCCAGCCATAGTCCAGCGTAACGAGTGTCATAACCCTGCCCCGGAACTGCCTACTTACGGGCCTTGGATATACTACTCGATTACCTGCACTGTCTATCCCTGATATCATTTCAGGATAAACGGGTTTGCCAAACATCGTCTCCATGCTACCTCCTTAAAAAAAAAAATATTATAATTTAATATTTGGTCCTAATGGTAGCTCGGCCCCATGCCACTTGGCATAAAAAAACCCCTATAGAGAGGTTTGTCTCTCTATAGGGGTGGAGTTGCGAACTATGCAACTCTGACGACGATCTTCCGATCCACAACAGTGCGAATTTCAAATCTCTTATCCGTTCGCAATGCACTCTTACAGTAATTGTAAGCCTGCTGGGGTGTCGGGAGTCCTAACTCCTTCTCCACGACTTTGGCCAATTCGTAATACGTGCAAGCCTCACCCTTGTTTTTGAGTGCGCCTACCGCGATATCCCGAATCGCCTGGAATCGACCACCACCACGACTGGATTTAACTTCCACCTTACCAGCCTCTAAATCCTTGAGTGTGAACGTCTGCAAGTCAGACATGTTAACCTCCTGTTAAACAAGACAGCTATACAATCATCACTGCAACACACAGCAATAAAAATTTGTATAATTAAATCAATGTTCCTATTGGTATCTACGCGCGCGCCTATATAACAACCCTTAAAAAAAACCCGATAGGGAGCCGAAGCTCCCTACCGAGTTCAGTACTACTTACTCTACCTCTTCATACGAGCTCCTTTCTGCCTCTTCGATATCTTCTATACTGACAACTTCGATATCTTCGACTGCCTTTGGTGAGTGATGACGTTTACCTTTTTTCTGCTCATACTGCCTACGCGCTTCAGCATTCCATCGTGATCTAACTGGTCCAATTGACATTGCAAACATCATCGATGCTCGCTCTTCAGCTTTATCCATGGCAATACCAAGTCGCTGCAGACACGCTGCAAACGTCTTATTCCTGTGAGCTAACGCACGCACTAGCTCATACGTAACTGCTCCTCCAATGAACGCAAGTAACTTACTCATCTCCGTTCTCGCAACTACTTTACACGCACAAGGATCTTTTTGCCATCGTGCAGTTGCATTCTGAACAGTCGGTTCGGATGCTTCTCATCCACTATTTCCGACTTGAGCGCATTGCCTGTGTAGTTATACGCCTTCTGAGGTGTCTCCAACTTCAGCTTAGCCTCTACCACTTTTACCAATTGATAGAACGCACAAGCCTCACCCTTGTTTTTGAGCGCCTCTTTCGCGATCTCACGGATCCGAGCGAACTTACCCTTACCACCACGAGCAGAGGTAAACACTGCACGACCTTCCAGGACGTCATTGATACGTACTACCTGCAACTCGCTCATCTCAGTCCTTGTGATAGGCTCAGCAGCTATTGCATTCGCATCGTCCTTCTCGAGCTTCTTAACGTGATCTTCCTCGAGCTTGTTTAGATACTGCTTGGCTTCTTCTTTAGCACTGAGTTTAGCTATGTTTTCGTTCTTTTTGTCGTTAGCCATCTTATGGCTCCTTTCAACTATTAGATAAACAAACCATACTACACATTAGTCTACGTCGATTCTGATTACTCTTATACCACCCTCCTTTCTGATCAGATCTTTATCCTTCGCATTTGCAATTGCAGTGAGCTTCCGGTCTAACTCTCCCTGCAAGTCACTCCGCAACTGAAGTACTTCAATCCCACCTTCTTCTCTCTTGAAAAATGCAGGACAACCCATTTCTGTCAGTTGCACATACTTAACCTTACCAGTCCTCTTGTCTACACTATAGCAATAATCACATATCGCTATATCGGGATTCTTTCTTTCCCATTCACAACGAGGACACCTGAAATAATGTTCCCACAATCCGTCTTTAGGAACATACCACATCCGAAACACATGTAACGGATACATCCTTGTTTTACGACTTCTAAAACCTCCTTTCCCTTGACCACCGCCCACACGTTCACTGACTATAACGTCATAGCTTCCATCTCGGTGTTGTGATGTAATTACCAATCCACCATAACCACTATCTAGGTCAGAACTAGTATTACCACTACCAGATGTCTTTGACGCATTCAGCTCAACTAGTGTGATCTGCTGGTTCTTCATTGCCATCTTCTCTCTCCTTTAGTAATCGGCTTTCGCCTGCTTCTTCCCGTTACCTTCACGTCTCGCTTTCCAATTCACATCACTTTCCAATTGATTTGCTTCACCAGCTGGTATATACGATTGTAATACAGCCTCCTTCATCAGTAATTCCTCGATTGCCCAACGCGTATTCGGAAATACACGATCCAACATTCCTGATTCCTCAGGCAACATTTCCTGACATTCTATAGATAACGTAACAAAACCATACTCCTCATGAACTTCAGCTCTGTCACAACGGATAGACACTCGCATATGATTACTCATTTGTAACTCCCTTCACACTTTGTTGAACAAAAATGTACATACCTATTCTCTGTAACCGTCTTATCCTTAACAGTAACCCAAGTCTCAGCTTCTGCTTTCTTTTTATCCTTTCCGCAATGTGCACAATTTACACGCACAACATTCACACGCATATAACCTTCATTCACTTTTTTGCCTCCTTTTTTCTTGTATTCTATTTTTTAAGCTAGACACCAGAGTTGAGACAAAGTTATAACCTCTATCAGCAACCCAAATACCAGCTACAGCTGATACGATACTAAGCACAGCATATCCAACAGTTAATCCAACATATG